>Ga0116229_10000317_pt1 | contig 59476 bp, 45 predicted proteins | sample S1TSphgellanicum_3_FD_87313 | JGI IMG/M metagenome (GOLD analysis project Ga0116229, IMG submission 87313) | Host-associated microbial communities from peat moss isolated from Minnesota, USA - S1T2_Fc - Sphagnum magellanicum MG | ecosystem: Host-associated > Plants > Peat moss > Unclassified...
CATCATCTGTAGGAAGATGTGGAAAAAGTGGGCAATTATCTGAAGAAAGATTTAGCCAAACCTGGCTACAAATCCAAACATGAAAGCACAAAGCGTTGGGGGTGGCTGGAGTGGTGTAGTCACTGGTTACCCACTAGTTATTTCATAATTTGAACCTTATTTTTTTGGGAAAATAATGCGTACTTTACCGGGATGCGTACTTAAACGGGTGCGTACTTAGGCGGGAGGCTACTGTATTGAATATGGTTGTTGTTGTTGTTGTTTTCTTTTTCATTACATTGCCTTGAACAAAATTCTTACCATATGGTCTTGAACCCTCTTTGGATTTTGCTATCATTTGCCAGCAAAAGAATTTTCTTGAATGTATTCTTAAGGATTTTGATTGGTTTTATTCTATTTTTGTTAATTTCTTAATACAATGTTTAAAATTCATGTGTTCACGTTTGCAATGCTAATTGCACAAGAAGTTGCCTTTCTCCACTTCAAAATGTTCCATACTTGTATAAATACTTTAATTTACCCACTTGCACCTGTAAAGGATGAAATATTTACCCCTACCCTCACCTTGTTAAAATGTTAGTTGTGTTACTTTTACCCAGGTTGATAATTTTGCAAAGCTCACAGTTTTGTTCCTTTGCCCCCTTTGAGACCCACTTTGGGTTTTTCGCTTCTGGCTTGGACTTGGGTCCTCTCTCTTTGTTCTTCCTCTCCCCCTTGTATGGGTGCTTTATTTAATGGAGTTTGCCAAAGGTTCATCACAATACACAATACCTTTAGCTGGCTGATGTACATTTTTAAAAAATTATATCCACCTTTACCCAACTGATATATTAAAATCAATATACCCACCCAACACTCTTGTAAACCTCCCAAATTTTATTGCACTACAACCCTACAACCCTAAAACAAGGAGGGAATAGGACTTCTAAAACAAAACAAAATAGAGAAAGAAATTTTCTTGCTAGGCAAGGGGTGGCAAGTATTATGTGTGGTATGTGATAGAGATCAGGTGGCAATATTTTTAAAAGAAATCCTTTTGTTGTATTGAAGCTCCATTTCTAGAGAAATCGTTGACAAGGGTGATGGCTCTTTGCTAAAAAGAAATCCTCTAGTAGTGTAGATGCTCCTCACTTGTAGAGAAATCACTAGTAAGGAAATCACATGGTTATCAAGTGAAGCACACTATTTGAACCCAACTTGGACTTGGTTGGGCTTCCGCTCCTGGGTGGGTTTGTATGCAGTAAATGCCCTTGGAGTAGTGGGGAGTTCCAGAAGGAAGTGCTCCACTTGAGATGGTGGAGCTGAGGTGCGCTTAAGTATTTCCAGAACTCTCCACTTCAAGCATAAAAATCAGAATGCCCCCACAGGATTTTACACTATGTAAGCATACCTGCCAATACACTAAAGAAAATCTTGAAATTTTTTACAAGTTGAAAATAATTTCTGAACTAATGCATTAATCTAGGTTGATTCCTCGTTGATTGATTTCTGCACAGCAGTCAGCTGCCTGGCCACCTACTGATGAAACTGGCGCTCACAAAATACGATTATCTCTCTCTCTCTCTCTGGGGAAGACCACCTTCTTACAGTGAAGGTATGAATGCCGTAGCCTTTGTGAAATGTTTATAAGATAATGAGACTATTTTGCACAAACATTATAGTCATAACTTACCCAGTCCAAGAGTGTGGTAAGCAACAGCCAAGCAGGTCAAAGAAGAAGGAAAAAAGAGGGAAACTACAAGTCTGCCAACTCACTGAAATTGCAAGGAGAGAGCAATGGTTTGGTAAACTGAAGATGTCAGTATTCAGAGGTTTTTTTAATTTTTGTTGGCCTCCCTCCCAACCATGAGACTTGAGTGCATAACAAGCTATAACCTAGCATCAAGTTGCTTGCTCAAAGAGGCCAAATTTTGTCACAGGGAATTATGTATGGACTTACTCTGCAAATTGAGAATGAGAATTAAGGAACCAGGGGGATAGTTCTAGAAGGCTTCTGACAAGCTTGACAAAAAGCACAAAAATCCAGCTAGGTAGAAGATCAACTCCTCTGCAATGAACACCCAAGTCAATTCTAATAATACAACTTGTTCAATACTATGTACTATGTCAGTTACAATAGAAAAGTGGGATTGGTCTCCTAAGAGAGTTGTGGGTCCTCTATGATTGCTGCCATTTCTGTTGTCGCTACTTGCAAAGTGCATCATACTGCACAAGACTTTAGTGTTGCTCATTAGCAAGCTTACCTTTTGAGATGACAAATTTTTTTCTCAAATGAGGAGTGTGGGAATTCAATCTTACTTTTTAAAGTGTGATTGAACATTGGCTTTGAAGTCGCTTAGACATGTCTTACTCCAATGCCATGTACCACACTCACTTCATGGAATTGTTCCTAAAGTGCCCAAACTTCATGATAAACATGTTGCTTTCATGCCCTAAACCCTTAACCCTTAAATCTTTTTTTTCATTACTTTATGATTCTTGAGGGCCCATATGTATTTCTACATTACAGTGTAGTTAGGATGTTGAATGGCACGGTCCATTACTTAAGTATTGTCTATTTTTCGACAAAAGAAATGGTTGTCCTCCACCCATCGTCCGTACGAATCAGAACAAGTGGTAGCAGCTTTTCATCACATGTTTCTCCTCAGCTCTGGTGAGAGTGACCTTATTGCAAGGGATCCCAATGTTCCCAACACTAATTAATTTGACATTTCCATCTCAAATACAACTTGTCAAGGGAAAAACAACCTAATTGATGCAACCCAACTCTACAAGGTTTTGGGTATATGGTCCAACTGTTCAGAGAGAAATGTGAGTAAGGTGATGGAAACTTGAAAGATGTCATATTGAATCCATTCCATGTGTTGCAAAGTCAGCAGAAGTTTTAAATTTTTGTTAAGTTCTAATATTCTAACCAATGGGTTTTTTTGCCGAGTTTTTTTCAAAACAGGAAAAAAAGGGATTTTTGGGTGAGTTTAAGGTATTTTGCACCATTTTTCAAATTTAAAAAAAAAAATAGTCACATCTAGACCTAGACAGTTCATAGGTCGCCACTTGTAGGAGAGGAAGATAGAAAAGTTTAGGAATCCTGTTAAATATTGCCCACATGCTAGAACCTATTGTCTACCTGATCTGTTCCGTGAAGTGTCTAAAAACTGAACTCCCAGTCCACAACAACACCTGGTGAACAAGGTTCCCAAAAAATGAACTCACAGCTCAGAGTAATTCACAGTAACGCATAAAGAACAAAATCCCCAAAAAATGAACTCGTTGTTCACAATTACACCCAGCAAACAAAGTTCCCAAAGAAAAAACTCACAATAGTAGTTCATAGCAACACCTAATGACTAGTTCCTCAAAAATCAATTCGCAATAGTGCACAATAACATGGGATGAACAAGATTTTGGGAACATATGGCCCCTACCATTTTTTCGCCTTGTTGAAGGAGTATGATTATGCATTTAATTATTTGGATGGACAAATTGACAAACAAAGTTTGGTAATTTATATGCAAAGTATATAGGCTTATGATTTGTCAAATGAGTTTTTGTCAATCCAAATGAGATTGTTGTGTTGATGCTTGTCCATATGTGATCTAGTTGTGTGTTGTATATTGTGGTAGATTGAAAAGAATATAAGTTTAAATTGATATTGTTTCATGACATGTTGCAATGTTGTTGATTCAAATGTTCTTATTAGCATGTTTACATTGAAATATTCAATTATTATAATTGGGTAATATATAAGTATTTTGTAAATTTTTCATAAGAAACGAAGTTGAAATGGTCTATTGAGATTCTTGGTGCTTTATAAATTGCAACTATGTAATTTTGAGTTGAGTGATTGACAATTGGTATCATGTATTTGTTTTAAGATGAAACATTTTTTCTTGGACAATTAGGTCAATTTGAAAAACAAATTGTTAGGGAGAAAATATGTATAAATGTTTTTCTTAATGTATTTTGAATAATGTTCTATATGATAAACCATGTTTTGTCATGCCACTTGAATCAAATATTAGACAATCAAGTGTTAATCTTGTGCATGGTGTGTGATGCATGTTGTAGCTAATTGAATCGGGAATTATATTTTCACAATGATGTGAGCAAGGTTTGCATCTATTTGTATTTTTTCATTCTACTAGTGTCCATCCCTTGTCAAGTCTTGGAATTGCTTCATAAATATGTAAATACTATGTTCTAATATCCAATTCAAGGGTTAGAAAAATCAATCTATATTAATGTTTTGGAAGGGATTTTTTTTGTAATCTTGAAAGGTTTTATTTGCACCATGTACAAGACCATTTGATATCATGTAAGTCCAACACATAGTTTTATTAAGATTTTATTTTAATTAATAGTTCATAGTGTAGATTTTATTTTATTTTTTGAATTAGAGATAGTTAAAATGATGTGGGCATGTGTCAAAAGGAATATCTTGTGTTCAAATTTTATATATTTAACCAATTGTTGCATTGAGTTTTTTTGTTAAACATCATTGTTGTTGCATTTTTATAAAATAAATGTGGTAAGGTATTATCCAAGGGCAATCCTATCCTTGGATGGTACCACTAGGAATGTCACACCTTAATTTTCTTAGACCCATCGAACTTCGAAAAACCATAGGAAACACTTAAATGAACATCTTCATAATTTTTTTATCAATACATTTATTAGGTTTCATAGACTTTGAAATCTCAATAATATCAAAAATGTTGTGTATTTTGATGTTTTTAATCATTGCATTTAGAAAAAGTTTCAAGAACATAGTGCCTATTTTTTTCTTTGAACCTTTTGGTCAAAAACACAAATTTGGAACATGATTTATGATTTTTTTCCTAAGGTAATTTGGAAGTCATATAATTTTTTGTTTTATATTTGGAAATTAATTGATTAAATATGATTTCGTTATGAATTTCCAAAGTTGAGGTTATCAATTTTTTAAGGGGCCATTTTAATTAGGAATATATTTTTTTCAATTTTAAAATTTTTAAAAATTCCCAAATAAACTTCAAGCCATATATTAGAGCATGCAATTGATAAACACGAAACAATAATAATTTATAATTGTTAAAAAACTCAATGAAAAGGGCCCAAAAAAATGATTTGGTTGTTTTTGGTAATTCGTTAACCATTCCTTGAGGTGGTTCCTAATGGTACCACCCAAAGATGGGTTCGCCCCCAAGGGAGGTGCTTTTAAACAAAACTTGTTCATAAAATTGATATTTCCAATGTTATGTGTTGATGTTTGAAATATGTTTAAATTATTGATGAATTTTTTGTAGTTTTGTTGCATGACTTGTTGTAATTCATAACATTTTATTTGTCATAAAATTTTACTTGTTGATGCTAAAAGTTGTTTTCAGAAATGTTAAAACCATCAATTCTAGGTTTGGAAATCCATGAATTTTGAACATGAAGATTTTGGTACAAATCTCATGTCATGATTACATCAAATTTGCTAGGATAAACTAGATTATGGACTTGTTTAAACATGTGTAGCATGCAATCAATGAACAATAACATTTTCTTTCCAATTAAAAAAAACTCATTTACAACTAATAAATGAAATTTATCATAATTGTTTTATTAAATTGTCATTTTTTGGGTCAATAAGTGATTTTAGTTTGTTGAAGTTTTTATTTAGCAAAATTGCAAATGCAAAATGTATTGTTGTTCCATTAATGTTAAATATGATTTTCCATGCATGTGTTAGTTTCATTATTTAGGGTTTTAAAAGGTCAGCATTTGTTGTTTACTTTATGTAAAATGATATCATGTTTTGTAAAATATACAATGTAATTTTCTTTTAGTATTTACACCAAATGTTAATAAAACATGAAATGGTTTTGTCACCTTTTTTATAAAAAATACATAATATCATGTACAATGGTTCATTGTTCACTATTTAGTTGTTTCATATATATGCCAAGCCAATTCTTCATATGGAATATATTCATTTGTTTATTGTGAAACATTATGTCTTGATGAATTTTGTTTTTGTTTTATTATGTGTGATTGTTTGTTGTTTTTGAATGACAAGTCATAAAATTCAACTTGTTCAATATTGGTATATACTATGTTTAAGTGTGAAATGTTTAGATTGAAAAGTGTTTATCTAATCAAAGGTTTTTCTATTCGTTGCATGTTGTGGATTTTCGCATGTTCTTTCACTTACAAATGTAAAGTATCCCATTCATTATCATATGTGCTAGTATTATTAAACATGTATACAATGTTTTCAATATTATTATTTTCAATTATTTGTTAGCTTCAAAAATAAATGGCAAAAGTAGATCCCATACCAAGCAAATGACCCCCAATTCTATGGTGGGTTGTATGAACATTGTATGGTCCAATAAAGTTATAGAAACACTTCAAAACTTATAACATATCAACAAACAAGAAAAGGAGAAACTTTAAACAACATGATCCCAACTATTTGAAATCAACACTTGAAAAAGATGTAGAAGACTGGTGGAACCAAAAAGAAAATGATGAAACAATAAGAAACAAAAATGAAACAAAAGAGAAACAAGACACCCCCACTTAAGATTAACAAGCCCTATAAATTACCATTAAAAAGAATTCCAAATGTAAAATGCAAAATGGAAATTATCTTCAAAAAGTCGTATAAAATTGATTATTTATTGCTTCAATTTGGGAAGGTTTTCAAACCTCAAATACAAATTATTATTCCTAAAGTAAAAATCCCAAGGGAACTTGTACTTGTGATCCTATAATATTGTTGCAATATGCCCCACAAATGTTTAGTGTAAAATAAAACCAAACTAGCTTCTTCCCAAACCACAACACAAAACACACAAAAAACAAAGAAAAAACATTTACCATACTTGAATTATTGTGTTTCAATTATTTTCCACATCCATTCAAAAGTGAAATTTTTGTTTGTTTATGGGTGTGGATGGAGGATAATATGTTTTTTAGCATTGTTGTGTGGCTACACTTGGTGTTGGGATGCGAGTTGTAACATTTTTATGCGTACAAATGATCATAAACAACAAACCCACTAGGGAAGGTAGGGGTTTTTTTGTTTTAAATTAATAAAATATGTGAGTAAAAATATATGGTCCCATATATTGGTTGTTGGGTAAAAATACTAATTTAATTAATTGGATTATGCTTATTACGAAAACCAAAATATAATCAATATAAGGTATTCATTAATCTTGTGTGTGTGTGTATATGTGTGTGTGTGTGTGTGTGTGTGTGTATTAAATATTTTAAGTATTAGTTGTGATTAGGTTCAACTAGTAAGTTAATAAGTAAACTAATATTAATAATTGAACTAGTAACACAAATGTGAAGGAACTTGAAATGAAGGATCCCTCCACACCATTGATAGTTTAATCATTTTGAAAACCTTGCACTTTAAATGGGTATTTTATTTTTCCACCTCGCACTTATCTTTGTTGGTGGATATGCTAAGTACATATTGTATGTCAAAAAAATAGTAGTCTCATCACATTATCTTAACATGTTTAGTTACATCTTCATCACTCCTCACAACTTAAACTTCAAGTATTAAAACTAAATTTTAACATAAATTTAGTGTGTCCAAGTTTGATGCCAAAATAATAATTGTAATGAAATTTATGGTGCCTTAATGTGCATATTAAAAAATTATGTAATAATAAGGTGGGGAAAAAAATTCCTTCACATGAGACCCTTAAACAATACCTTGTTTGATGTAGATAGGTAATTTTTTTGCAATTAATGTCCCTTTTGGGTAACAAAACACAATATGATCTCTAGACCGATCATATTAATAGAAAGGTGATATTTGGTCTTGGTGGGAATTTTGCATTCCCATCAAGACAAAACAACACATTACAAATTACTATTCCTAAATTTGAATTCAACGGATCCCTAATTTTTGATTTATAGTCCTTTCAATTCTCTAAATGTGTCCTTCCTACCAACTAGTGTAGTAGATGAACTCTAATATTTCTAGAAATCTTAGCTCCCAATGTAATAGTTTGAAAACTAAGGTTATTGATAGATTTGAAATTAAGCATCTATAAGAGAAAAAAACCCAACCAAGAGTAGATGTAAAATTATAAAACTAGAATTGAAAGTTGAACATCCAAAAAAATAAAAATCATAATTGAAAAGTAAATCTAAAATTACAAAAACCATGAATAATTTAGGCATTGGAGGAAGTTATGGATGTCATTGAAAGAGAGACATGTTCATTAAAGAGGGCAAGTAGGTCGATGCAAAAATTATTCTTTCATGAATTCATTTTTTTGCACTTGAATGTCGTGCATCGAAAATACATATGATGCACATATAAAATTTGAAAATATTTCATCCTACTTATATTTGTATCATATGTGTTTTAAATGCATGACATCTGTGTGAAAAAAACACAAACCTCTGAAATAATAGATTTTGGGCAAATTTTGAATGAATCGATGAAGTTAGTAAGTTTGTGATGACACACTTTCAAACATTACATTAATATGCATCCAAATTCACAAGTTATGTTTTGTTAGATTTTGAATGAATTTGGACTTATTTACCATGACAAAAGTGGTCAACCCCTTAGGGAATGGGGAACAATTGTTACGGACAATTGAATTAATTAATTAAAATAATTGAAACAAGTAATTACTGAAACAAACTTACTCTCAAGTGAAACAAGTTCACCAAACCATTTCATTTAACAATAATGTTGAATTAATAATTTATATATTTATATAAATAATAAAATAAAATAAAATAATTTATATGATTGATAATTTCATGATTTTCATCCAGTGATGTAGTGATGCATGTAATGACCTAGGCTAAAGCAAAAGAAACCCAACTTAAGTAAGTAGGCCACATAACCAACCTATGTAGCTTATGGGAATATTCAATCAACATACCACTATTGACCACAACCACATCTTTGGCAAGGTTTAATTTTTAGAACCCCAAGGGTGGAAGCAAACACCCATACCACGAAACTACTTCACTTATTGTGATGACACATTACAATGTATTCTATTTTGGCAATATTTCATTTTAAACATTACGTAAACATTAATTTTAAAAAATTCATATCTTATTGACATTTTGTTTAGATGAAATAATTTTTAAAAATTTAAATTTTTTTTTCAATAATGTACATAATTACATTTATTTATTTTTGAAAATGGAAAATAATAATAATTTTTTTGAATATTGTTATTCAATAACATTTCAACAATCATTCTTTTGAAAAAGATTTTAAAAATAAATGAATAATTTTTTTCCTAAAATGATAATATTACCTACATTAGGTTACTTTTGGTTATTCTAAACTATTTTTGTTTACTTTTGGCTATTTTAGGTTATTTCATCCTAGGCCACTTTCACAATTTTAAGCTACTTTTGGCTCTTTTAAGTTATTTTACCTTATGTTACTTTTGGCAATTCTAAAGTATTTTTGGCTATTTCATCCTAAGCTATGTTTGGCTATTTTAAGTTATCCTCAGTTACTTTTAACTATTGTAAGTTATTTCACCCTACGTTACTTTTAGTAATTTTAGGTTTTCTCTGTTTTTGCTATTGTAGGTTATTTCACCTTAGGCAACTTTTGGGTATTCTATTTTTTTAAAATTTAAATTATTCATCTATCTTAAGTTATTTTTGATTATCTCAGGCTACTTTCAGTAATTTTAGATAATTTTTGGTTATTCTAAATTATTTCACCTTTGGTTACTTTCTAGGCTATTCTCAATAACCTTTGCCTATCATACATTATTTCATTCTAGGTTATTTGCATTTTTACTAATGCACCAACCAACATTGTGCTAAAAAAATCATATTGGATTAACATTTATGTGACATAAATCAATGGCATTGAGACACCATTTCATGTTGCAACAAAGGCAAACACATATATATTTCATTTTTTCAATTATAGAAGCAATTTGTTTTAATAATTGCAAAATGTTTTGAACCAATTAAGTTCAATATATAGCAAATTAGGTCCAAAACATAAGGTCCCAATTTAACTATGAATGGATTATATACTCTATGTAATGAATTGGGTCCATTACATATTGACCCAATTCTACTACAATATATTCAATGAATTATATATTGAAACAGGTCCACTACATAATGACCTAGTTCACCTATGGTGATTAGGATTTAATGTTATGAAAGCCCCATAGTGATTTAGGCTACTAAAATGCACCCACATTTGTAAAAGATACAAATTTGGATTCAAAAAAAGAAATAACACATCTACTTTTGAAGTGACCTCTTGGAAGGCCATGAAAACCAATCCAAAATAACATTGATTCTAGATAAGGAAATGAACAAAGAAAATGGTGCAAGCAACTCCATATAATAAGAAAAAAGGAAAAGAGATATTTACCCACATTGGTCTACACTAAACTTTTGGCCTAATCCAATTTTGGTTATCATGAAAAAACATGGTGATCTCACTAGTGTGCTTCAAAACATTTCAAAAAAAATGTCCCAACCTTATATTTGGGCTTTTAACCAAGAGTCAAGCAAGAGAGCGGAAGTAGGTTAACATGGTGTATTTGATATTCAAGCACATTCCCATAAGTGTGGGAATGTGAATCACAACATTCCTAAATGTTTTTTTTCATCACTAGACCAATATATGTATTCTAGTTCACTATGTATTGCACTAGATTTTGAATGAACTTGGACAAATTTAATGTGGCAAAAATGGCCAACCACTTAGTGAACAAGGACCCATTGTTGCAAACAAATGAATTCATTAATAGTCAAGTCATTGATAGTTAGTCCATTTCAGTAATAGTTACTCCAATTTAGTAATAATTAATTCGTTAAATTAAATTCCTAGTTCTAGTTCATAGATAGGTTAGGCTAGGAATTGAAACTATGCACCTAACCACCTAGGCTAGGCTAGGGCACCTAAAAACCTAAATTAGGTTGGTTAAACAACTAATACCTAAGAATTTGACCAAATAGTTCACCTAACCCAATAACTTATAATGCAAATGTGAAGGCTTGACCCCTCACCTCCTCTCACCTTCATGCTTAAACATTAAGTCTTTAATCGTTAAATCATTATTTAAACAAATGAAATGATTTATCAACATGCATTATTGTGCACACTATATTCGGAACCTATGTTCATAGGCTAGGTTTCTATGTTAGTCATAAGCTATTCTTAAGTTATTCTTAAACTACCGTAAGTTAAAATTTTAAATTTTTGTTAGGTTATTTCAATTAATTATTGACTATTTAAAATTATCCACATGAGGTTATTTAAAGTTATTCAACCCTAAAATATTATAGGTTATTATACCTTACGTTATTTTATGTTAGTTTAGGCTATTATACTTTAGGTTATTCAAGGATATTGTACCCTAGGTTATTTTAATTATTTTGGCCTAACATATTCTCATCCAATCCACCTTAAGTTGTTTTTGGTTATTCCACTTTAGGTTACTTTTGACTATTTTAACCAATTCCACCTTAAATTATTTTAGGTTTTTTATTTAAGCTATTTTTTTAATATTTCAAGTTATTTCAATATAGGTTATGTTTTGCTATTCCACATTAGGTTGTTCTAAGTTATTCTAATTAAGGTTATTTTCAATTAATTTAGGTCATTCAATGTTATGTGTTTATAGGCTAGTTTTGGCTATATTAAGATATTCCATATTACTAAGTTACTTCAGGTTATTGTACCTTCAACTATTATTAGTTATTATAGGTTATTCTACCATGGGTTATTATTTAAGGTATGTCTTAAGGTAAAGTAAGAAATTTTGATAATAGCTTAAAATGACCATGAATAACCTAAAAGAGTTTTAAATGAAATAATTTAAAATAATTGAAAACAACATTGGGTAGAATAATACAACTTAAAATAGAATAACCTAAAATAATAAAAGTTAACATAAATTATAATCATTTTAATTAACCTAAGGTGTAATGGCTAATAATAGTCAAAATAAGCCAAGAGTAAAATAAATTAAAATAGCCTAATGTGGAAAAACCTAATATGACCACAAATAGGCATAAATAGTTGAGGATGGAATAATTGAAAATAAATTTTAAAAACTTTGGATAGATACCCTAAAACATCTAGGGTGGAATAGGTTATTTTAAATTATTTTACCCTATCTCCTATTCCACCCTTAAGTTATTTTAAACTATTGTACCTTAAGTTATTTTCAATTATTCTAAATTATTCTTGGCTATTTTAGGTTATTTTGAATTATTTTGCTATGGTTTATTTTATTTTAAATTATTTTATTGTTATTATAGGTTTTTCCATCATAAGTTATTTTACTCTAGATTTTTTTTTTAATTCTAGGTTATTTCACCTTAGGTTATCCTAAATTATTCTACTTACAGAGATTTAAAATTATTCTATGTTATTTTACTTAATCTATTATATGCAAATATGATAAAAGAAACAAAAACCATGTTAAATAGTGCTAAAAGTTATAAACTATTTTATTTTTTGAATAGTTTAAAATTATATCAATCATTCCAAGTTGTGTTAAATGTTTAATTTGAATATTGGAGAATTCCAATTAAAATTTTGTTAAATTAAATATTGGTTTTTGCTTTTCAAGTTTTAGTAAAGGACTTTTGAATTTTAATAACGATTACATTAAAAGCTTATATTAGATGATACATAATTTATAAGTTATGGAATTTGATTTTTTTTAAAAATTCAAAGTATGTTTCAAAATTTCAATTTTTCAAGAATCTTTTGCCACATGTAAAGGGGTGTAATGTACATGACATATAAAACAAAAATGTAACTTACAATACAAGAAACTAAAACCTAAAATGGTTAGCATATTTTGGTATAATTTGAAATTATAATACATTTTTCAGGACAAAATGCAAAATCTAAATACTTTGAAAAATTCATATTTATTCAACAATGACTAGCACAAAACATGTGATAAATTGGGGCAACTATATGTATTTTAATCACGAAAAGAAAAAGATCTCATTCAAAAATTCCTTCATATGAAAAAATTAAAATGGCTAATAAAATACTCGCAATCCTTTTATAAATTAATCATGTTGACTTTTTGAGTGTATTTGCACCCTATTATTGGTTATTCTATCATAGGTTATTTTAGGTTATACCTTAAAATAATCTAGGGTTATATTAAGGTCATAACCTATAACAACCAAAAGATACATAACTTGTAATATCTTAAGGTAGAATAATTTAGAATAACCAATAATAACTTAAATGAAATAGTTTGGAATATCCAAAAATAACTTAATGTAAATGAACTTAAAATAACCCAAAAAAATTGTAAGTTAAAAAATCTAAAAGTAATTTAAGGTGGAATAATTTAGAATAATTAAGAAGAACCTAGGTTTAAAGAAAAACTTTAAATAACACTTGTAAAAAACCCTTTTTTTTACCAAAAATTTTCAACTACATCACATTTGCAACTATGTTTCTCAACATGAAATTTTTAATTTTAAAATAAAATTATGGAAATTATCAATTAAGTTGACTTGTCTATTATATTGGTATATAGTTGAAAGCATTTTTCAACTGGGTGGTCATTTGCTGTATATTTCCAATATCAACAATGTCTCCAAGTTGAATGCCCAACTATGTTTGTAAACAGTGTGAAGCATGTTTCACTAAAGGGCCATTTTCGAAATATTCCTAGCACTTAAGGTTCTTAGTTGGCACAAAGTCAAGATATTGATTAATGTCCAAGTATTTTGGTGACACCATCAACACACACATATGGATAATAAAATGTACTAAAAGATGGATGAAATGTAGTCTTGTTTGCAACTTTGTTGCAACTATCTTTTTCAACTAGGTTAAACAACTAGAAGACAACTTTAATTTTGTAGACATAATATTTTAATATTTATTTAAATGTGGCTATGTATGATGAAAATATTTTTTTGTGCATATAAATATTACATTTAATTTGAAAATAAATTTGAATTTTTTTTGAAATACAAGTCAACTTAATAATGTGTATGTTCAATACACACCTAATTTAATATTTCTATGTACATTCAATTTTAGTTTACAACATATCAAGTAATGATACTTAATTAATGTATTTTTAGAATATGTTCAATACATGTGTAAATTATTATTTCCATGTAGATTCAATTTTAATTTACAACATATCATGTAACGGTACATAATTGATATTTTTAAATTTTCAATCTTTATTCTAGTGTTGGATACTAATTCCAGTAATTTTTTCATTTTTTCATTATATTTATTATTAAATTATATTGCTGATTCGAATAATTATTAAGGATATTTAATAAATTATTATACAATTCCAGAAATTACTGTTATTTAACAATACTATTTTTTATTTACATTTTTTTCTTATCTAATATTTATTATATTAATTCATAATAGTTCCAACAAGTTAAATAAAAATATGAATAACAATAATTAAATAACTAGCCTAACCTAACTACTAGCTAGAATATTACTAGCAACGTTGTTGTTGGTATTATAGCCAATTATTAATTATCACTACATTATTATTATTATTATTAAAATATTATTCAATATTTATATTTTATATTTTTTATGAAATGTTAATAAAAAGTTATAATGGATTTGGAATTTTTAAGAATATTCAGTAATAATTAATAATAAATATTTAAATATTTAATAGATAAGTACATTTAATTGCTGACTTTTTTTTTAATTAACAAATCACCATATCATTTAGTTTATGATGATAATATGTTTAATTGTTTTATTATACAATTATACAATTAAAAATAGTTAATGAATAATTATTACAAATAATTAAGGTAAATAGCTAGACTTAAACTAGGTAGATTATTAATTTATGTCTATACCTAATTGAGATTAGACTGGCTTGTATAACTAAATTACAATTACTTGAGTTGCAATTAATTTATCCCATATTGTTTGGTTTCCATTCCATGAATCCAAACTATATAAAATAGTGCATAAGGATTGTTGGAAAACACAATAAATGTGAAAATGTAATAGCCATTTGGGATGAGCCAAAAGGTTCAACCCTAAAGGTTAAACCAAATGAAATAGAATTTCATTTATTAATTGCCATGTGGCATAAGTCTAGGCCTAACATAAATGCCTAGGTCTAGCCCTAATTTAAGCTTAAATTAAATGGCTTATGTTTATATTTAACCTAGGTGCCTAGGTTTAGACTTAACCTATACTTATGCACCATGTGGCCTAACCTATTCATGTGGATATGCCACATGTCATTTAACTACTTGTTGACCCCAAATTTTGTGAACATGCCATGTGTCATTTAATTAATCGTTGATCCCAAAATTTGTGACTATGCCATGTGTCAACATTATGAGTGTGTCACGTGTCACCAAACAACTAGCCAAATGTTCAATTTACATAGTTACAACATAATCAAAATGTTTCAACTTACAAAGTTGTATCTTAGTTGAAATTGTGATTATATTTTATGTTGACGTCATGCCCAATCAATGGATGAAGTTCATCCACTAATTGAATACATTTGACAACATCCTTCGACTAAATTAGTAGAATAATTTTCAACTAAATTGGCAAATAGTGGCATGTAATGTATTGTTGTGGTGTTGACACGTGGCATACACTTTCAATTATAATTTCACTCTCGACTTGTACTTATCAACATTATTGGTTAGTATTGCAAAAAACAAGTTGTAACTATGTGTAATTTTCGACTTGGTTTGTAGTTGAAAACTAGTTGAAAACGAAGTTGCAAAAGGGGGGGGTTTTCTACTAATGTAGTTTAAGGTGGAACAATCTAAAATAATCAAGAATGACTTAAAATATCATAGGGTGGAATAGTAAAAAAGAAGCAAAAATAGCATAAAGTAGAATAACTTTAAATAGTTTGAGGTGAAATAACATAAACACTAGTAGAAATTATGTTATTTATAAGTAGTCATTGTGCAACTAACATGCAACTAGTAACGTATAAAATGGACACATATTATAGAAACCATGGCCTAAGTTAATACATACTTATGTTAGTACACCCAATATATTTACCTAGGCTAAGTATAGTAATCTTATACCTTAATATTAAGGCTAAACCCATGCTAACTAATGTTACATAAGGCAAAACATTGCCTAACCCTAAGTTAAACTCACATTAACGAAGGCCAAATCTAAGCTAGATATTGAATAAATTAACCATGTTTGAATTAATTTAGGCTAAATTAGTCATGGCTGAACTACCTTTGTCTAAATTAACCATGGATAAATCAACATTCGTTAAATTAACCATGGTTAACCTAATTTTAACTAAACTAACTTTGGCTAACATTAACCATGGTAAAACTAACATTGGCTAAATTAATCATGGCTAATTTAATTTTAATTAAATTAACTTTGGTTAAATTAACCACATTTAAAATAACTCTGATTAAATGAACCATGGCTAACCTAACTTTAACTAAACTAACTTTAGCTAAACTAACCATGGTTAAACTAACTTTGGCTAATTTAGCCATGGCTAAGTTAATTTTGGCTAAACTATTTTTGAATAAACTAATCATGGCTAAACTGATTAGAACATTAAACTAACAATAGATAAAATAAACATGGTTAAATTAACTAATTTAAACTTTTAATTAGTTTAGCCATGGATGATATAGTCATGATCATGGTTAGTTGAACCAAAATTAATCTAGCCATCATTAGTTTGACCTTCTAATTGGTTTAGCCACAAATAATTTAACCAAAGTTAGTTTAACCATGGTTAATATCATTAATTGTATTATTAATAATTATGTTAATATACCTATGGCTAGTAGGTTACAATACTTAGCCTATAAATACCCTAATTTAGGCTAACTTAAAATTGATAATATTATAATAATATTTAATCATTATAAGTAAATATAGTTATCAAGAAATATTTTACTTATAATTATAATTACTATGAATATTATTTAATAATGAATATTCTAATTAATATATATAATGTTTTATTTTTTTATTATTATCATTAGTTTTTAATAATTTATTATTACTTATAATATAAATAATGTAGGTAGTTAGTAAATTAAATTAATATTGCATAGGTGCAATGTAATTGTTATGCACCATGCAATTGGGTTGGTTGTGTTTGTAACTAAATTTTTTATCCCATATGTTTTGTCTTACATTTTAATTTTGTACATTATATAAGTAGGTGCATTAATCTTTTTCACAAACCAAGTACCAAAGGCCTTTCGGGATGAACTAATGAATTTTTTTTGACTTGAACATAAAATAAAATAATTCTAAACCTACCTACCTAGCCCAATCCACCTACCTATGACCTACCTACCTACCTACCTAACAAATAAATAAATAAATAATCATTGGGCTTTTAAAAATTGCCACATGTGACCATATGATGGGCTTCAACATATGGACACATGTCAAAATCTAACACATAATTTATTGGATGGTTCAAATATTATTAATTTATAAATAATATTCAATATTGAAATATGGATAAAATGTTATGTGTCACCATGGTAATTACACACTAGATGCATGTGTAACCTTTGTAAAGTATACAAATGGATGAAATATGAATCCATACCATATATATTGTCCACATACATATTGTTGCATATAATTGCATGTCGTGTGCAACTATGGGGTTTAGCAATTACATGTGTCACATGCAACTAAAAACCAATTGCATATGATAATTGCAAATTATAAGATTTTTAAGGAAAATAATTGTTTAGGGTATAGTAGCCTACAATAGACAAGAATGGAATAACTTGGGTTATAATAATATAAAATAACTTATGATACAATAGCCTATAATAATCAAAGTTGGAATAACTGAAAATAACTTAGGGTAGAATAACCAAAAATAATTTTGGGTAAATAATTTAGAAAAGTCAAGAATGGCATAATGTAAAATAATTTAAAATAGCCTAAAATCTTAACCTTGTAGCTTAAGAATAACCTAGGGTAATTTACATATAGGTCAAAAAAAGAATGCACATAATAAGATGTGGTGACAAATATTTTCATTTATTTAAATAGTGGCATAATGGTTAAGGATTTATTATTTAAGCATGGAAGTGAAGTGAAATGAAGGGTTCAAACTTTCACACTTGCACCCTAAGTTGGTGGGTGCAATGACCTAGGTTAACTTAGGTTTTTAGGTGCTTGGCCTAGCCTATTTTATGAACTAGGATGTTAGTTTAGTGAATTAACTATTAGTGAATTTGATTAGTTATTAACAAATTTATTTGTTCATATCAATTGGCCCATGTTTAATAGGGGATTGACTATTTTCACAATTGTAAATTTGTCCAAGTTCATTCAAAAATTGCAAAGTGAATTTAAATAAATATTGATGTAATGGTGACATCTAGTCACAAATGTAGTCACATCTTCCATGCATGCAACGTGACCAAGGTTTTTCATCCATTTTCCTTGGTGGTATAAGCTTAATCAAACCAAAGTTACAATTACATTTGCAATTACATTTACAATTCACCTATGACCAAACATATAAACATATGCATATAGATATGATGAAATGTGTTTAATGCACAATTGAACACATGTGCATATGTTACCCATATTTAATAACATGTGATTTAACTAACCTATTATATTAACCTAACATGTGCCATTAACCTAACCTTAGAAAACATGATAGGGAACATTATACTATGTTAATAAATAGGTTAACAGGTTGTTAATCAAATTAGTAGTTTGTAGAACAAATAGTGAAACAAGTGGTTAAATAGGGTGTAGTTTTAAAATTTTCACAACTATTAGTAAAATATTGGTTAATGACTATTTAAATTTTGAATTAATTAGTATAAGATTACAAGGATCGACCTATTCAGAGGGACTTTTGATGTTATTTTGATTTTGTGTTTCTCTTTCACTAAAAACATGAAAACATTTTTATTTCATCGATATTTTTCTTGAAGCTATGTGCAATTTGAGTACATGTTAGTTTAGGAATTGAAAATAGATTGAGAATTTTTTTTGTTAATGTACATGTTATTGTTTTAAGAACTTGTTGGAAAATTCAAAAGTTGAAATCTTAATGGGAATTGAAAAACCCATTAACATTTGGCAACCATGCAATGGATCAGAATTTAGAAAGAATCATGCTTATAATTTTTGGTTCAAATGAATGATTTTAGTAGATCAAGTTGAAAAGTAATCATATTTGAAATTTTGATTTGTATCATGTTTTGCTTGATTTTGTGAAATTTTAAAATTTTAAGTTATTTTTTATTTAGTTTGGAAGCATTAAGAGATAAGGTGAGGTTAGTGTAGTGTCGCAACCCCACTTTGGGATAAATGTGAAAATGAAACTCACACCCCCAAAAGTGGGAAGTTGGAGTCCTCCAGGACTCCCGAAAACTTAGAGTTCGAGTTCAAAGGTCAAAACATCTTGCATTGAGGCGTTCTTTACATCAATGGAAAGGTCTTGAAGTGTAGATGCCCAAAATGGCCTCGCATGTGCCATTTGGACATCTGCAGTCCAAGTTATGGGCAAAAAAAAGGCCGGGAGTCAAATTGGCAGTTTGATTCCTGACCACTAAAAGTCAGGAATCAACATCTTCCCGACGTCTGTTGAAGGAGTGTGACATGGCGTTGAAAAGATCTCAAGGAGAGATACAACTTTGGTTTAGACCTCACTCCAATCGGAGGTTAGAGCCGGGAGATATGAGCTCCCAAAGTCCTAGGACTCCAACCCAGGACAGTTTTGGGACTCCTCCTTGGGAGTCCTGGGAAAAATAGCCATTTGGATGTAGCCTCGGCGGAAAGTTGTAGAGAATACTATATGGGGGAAGGTGGTGGCTTCCCCCGAGTCCGGGCCGTGGTGAGTCAAGTGTGTCCAAGTGCATGTGGCTTGTCCCAACACCCAAGGGTGTTCCCGAATGTGAACTAACCCTCTTGTGGTTGGTTTTGGATGCAGATTTGAGTGAGATAATACTTGTCCCTCTTCCTAGTCTAATCCTGGGACTTCTAGCACGCCCCTCTACCCCCTTTTAGTGCTGAAAGTCGAGAGCGGCCCTCAAGTCCCAATATTCCGCAATTCAACATACTTGGACCCTCAAGTGGGTCTAGCAAGGGGCTTGGGAGCGCGTCATGTAGAATTTTTGAAGTTAAATAGTCGCCTAATCCATAAAAAAAGTTTTCTATAAACTTTTGATTACTGGGAGGGGTCATTCTGAATTTTTATGTTCAAAACTAATGCAAGGGCTTTCCTAGAACCTATTGATTTCAGAAGATGTCAAGAATAGTCAAAAAAGGTCTTAAAAAGCAACTAGGATAAGTCACACATCAACTTGTTCTAGAATTTACACAAGATCAAGATGAACAACAAGTGCAACCTATGGGAATCAAACCTATGAATCCACCAAACACGGATGCAACATAGATGGGAAAAGTCATCGAACAACATCAAAATGCAATTGAATAGGTTGTATAAAGAAACCCAAATGTGCTTTCAACCACTCATCAAGCAACATCACAGAATTAACCCAACCATGGGTAGTGAATGTTCATCACAATGACAATCATGAACCTGTTTAATCGTTTAATGAAGTTGTTTTTACAAGACAACCATGGCAATCTACAACAATTGCCAAATAATCCAATTGTCAAAGATAATAACAATTTTTATTAATGTTTAATGAATAAAAATTATATTTGTGAGGAAATAAATGTTGTCATGATATACTATAAAATGAAAATATTTTTAAATTATTCAAATAATTGCAAAACTTGATGAAATATTTAGTCATATATTGAATATGAATTGATTGTACCATTTCAATTACAATTGAAAAGTTTGATTTGAAATGTGACTTCACAAAAAACATCTAGACAAGTTTTTCATTCAAATGAACATAAATGTGCTGAAAAAAAAAATTGTTGAAAAATTATTCTCATTTGAAAGATGACAAGAATTATGTTAAAAGATTTTGTATCAAAATCAATTTTATATGTTTATCAAAATTTTATATGAAATCAAAGAAAAAATGCTCCCAAAATATACCCAAAAAGGAATACATTTTCTTGCCTAAAAGGCCCCCCTATAATGTGTTTTCACCCTTATAAAGGTTATTCAACTCTAGGCCATTATAAGCTATTGTAAGTTATTATACTCTAGGTTGGTTTAAATTATTTTAGGCTATTCTGGGCTAGATTAACATAAGGTATAATAATTTAGATTAGTTTAAGGTAAAGTAGCCTAAAATAGCATAGAGTGAAATAACCTTGGATATCCTTGAATAACCTAGTGTAAAATAATTTTAAATAGCTTAGAATAATCTAAGATGAGGAGTTTAGAATATGTTAAAGTTAAATACCTTGAAATAGCCTAGGATAATATAGGGTAGAATAACCTACGGTAAAAGTAATGATTTGTAAGCTATTAATAGGTTATGTAGAAGTAGGTTCTTAGGAAAACAACTAGTTTATGACTAGTCATGATCATACTAGTCATGTAGTTGTAATTATGGCACTACATAAAAATGGCATAGTCACATGCCCAATATGACTACGTGACTAGATTTGAAACAAAGTTACAAAAGTGTTTATTTAGTCATAAAACCATGTTTTTGGTGTGGTGGATGAAACTTGGCTAATAAGTTATTAGCTTCCATAGTTGCTCCAACATTTTGTTGATATTCTCCACAACTCTTGGGTCAATAGTCCCATTGAAACTATTATACCCCAATAATTCCTCTATCTTTCATGGTTTTGATGGGTGATGAAATGATTTAAAAAGAACACCACTTTGATTTTTGAGATAAACACCTAGTTATGGCATGAGTGTGGTTGCATGTTGTTGCAATGAGTTCCTTTTCTAAAGCTTTAATTGTTATCACTTGCATCTTTTGTTGTTTGGAGGACCCAATGGTAAGTTGAGATAAATTGGAAGCATGTTTCCAACAATGATGATAAGTAAATGTTGGTGCACAATTGGGATGGGAGGTTTGCAAAACTATCTTTTATGCAATGATGTTGGTGGGTCAACACACTACAACAAAATGTGTCCACGTATGCCAAGTGATTTCACTAAATTTTGAATGAATTCATTGGTTTTAAAGTAGAAATCATGTCATTTGCAACCAATCATTATGCAACTATGTGCAACTAATTGTCATTTACAACTAGATTGGTTGTGTGTACAACTACAAAATTGGTACTACATAATTTTTGGGCCATACAATTGTGTGTGTAATTAACATGCAACTAATAGTGTACAAAGTGGACACGTGTTATAAAAATGATGGTCTAAGCTAATACATACCTATGTTAATACACTCAATATATCTACCTAGGCTATTTATAGTAATCTTATACCTTGTACTAAGGTTAAACTTAAATTGGACCTAGGCTAAACTAATAATAGTTCAAATAACCATGGAAAAATTAACCATGATTAAACTAATTTAACCATGGTTAAATTAACTTTGATTAAACTAACCATGGTTAAATTATTATTGGCTGAATTAACCATAGCTAAATTAGCTTTGGCTAAATTAACCATGTTTAAATTAACTTTGACTAAACTAATGAATAATTTAAATTGACCATGGCTAGATTATTTAAGAGGTTAAATTAACTATGGCTAAATTAAACATGGTTTAATTAATTAATTAATTTAGCCTTCTAGATAGTTTAAAGGTTTAGGGTTTATGTTGCAAAAGTTAATTTAACCAAAGTATTTATATTATAACATTATTAATCATTATGAGTAGTCATACATAATTATTTAAAATCATTATTATTATACTAATAATTACTAATAATAATATTTAATAATGAAGAATATTAATTATTTTCAATATTAAAATATATTTCATAATTAATATATTTAATTTTAAAATAATATTATCATTTTTTATATTCAATAATTATTATTATTGCCACAAGTTAATGGATGCGCATGTGTAGATTTTGGGTGCACCCATCCAATTGATGGGTTGTTTTGAAGTCTACCCATCTACTTGTTGGGTTTTTTTTTCAAAATATGAATGTTGGATAATTGATTTGATCATGTTTCTATATCTTCTTTTTTTTCTATTTTAGGTTGTCACTTGCCTTTTTGTATCACGAGGTTCCATATCATTATGAAATGTAAAAAAAATTCATACCATTAAAATTTTTAATGAAATTTCTTTGATAAACATACAAATAATTAGTTTCAATTCCTTTAAATCATATAAAATGAGATTCTTAAAATTTTGATTTGAAATATTATGCAAAAATTGATTAAAATAATACACATTGAATTTTAAATTAATTAAAAAATTAATAACAATTATTTTTTGAAATATAAAATTTTAAAACTAATTTGATGAAGATTTATCAACAAAAATATAATCAAATTAATTTTTAATTGATTAATTCTTTTGTATTATTGTTGTTTTATATGTTATAAAAATTTATTATTGCCCTAAGATAGTAGACATGCATGTATGATTCTAGGTTTTACCAAACATGTATGGGGCAAACATAGCTAGTTTTAATTTTATTATAATGTTATTATTATTTATTAGTATATGTATCGCTAGGAGGTTATAATATTTAGTTTAAGTTATTTTTTTAATTTAGAATATTATTAATTACTAATTTATTTTTTAATAATATATAATAATAATATCATTATTATTACTACTATTTAATATATATTATTTTCATTTAAAATTATTAATTATGGTAATATATTTATGGCTGGTAGGTAAATTAGGTTAGTATGGCATGATTAACATGTAATATTTGCATGTAGGTTGGAACTACATTGGTTGCATTTGCAATTGAATTTTTTATCCCATATATTTTGCATTGGATTTCAAATGTGCACACTATACCATTAAGTGCATTTGTCTTGTTCACAAACCAAGTACCAAATGCCATTTGGGATGAACCAATGAAAGAGGTTCAACTTTTAAAAAGTTAAACCCAAACACAAAATTAGATTATTTTAAACCTACCCAACTAAGCAAACCCTACCATCTACCTACCTATGACTTGCCTACTTACCTAATTAATCAAAAAATAATAATCAATGGGCTTTTTAAAATTACCATGTGTCACCATATAATTGACGTTCACAAATGGACACATGTCAAAATCTAATTCATATTTATTAGATGGCTAAGATATTATTAATTTATTAATAATGATGAACACATTAAAGTAATGTTTAAATTCCAAATGTCACCATATAATTGGCCTTCACAAATGAAAACATGTTGAAATCTAATTCACATTTTATTGGATGGTTGAGATATTATTAATTTAATAATAATGATGAATAATGGAATAATGTTCAAATGTCACATGTCACCATGGGCAACCCCCATAGAATAATACAAGTTTATAAACCAAAAATTTATACCATATATACTATCCACATACATATTGTCATATGTAACTACCAATCATGCGCAACTTGTTTTATGCAACTATGGGGTCTAGCAGTTGCATGTGTCACATGCAACTAAAAAATCAACTATATACAACAATTGCAAAATGATAATTTTCTTTTACTGCAAGTGAATGGGACCCAATGGGATGCATGGAATTCACTAATTCATTGAATGGGGACTAATGAATTGCACTTGCATTTTGTAATACCGACATTTCTAATAGAATAAAACCATGAGTGGCAATAAAGGAGTTTGTCCTTATGACTATTATGTTATGGGTTGTTGTGAGCATGGATGGACAATGTTTTTCCCCAACTTTGTTTAGGCAATTTAGTTGGCCTATGTTGAATTAGTGGATAGTTTTGTGTTCATGTATCCTAGCTTTATAATTGATCAAAGTTGATACAACCCTCTTTCTATTCATTTGACTTGATAGTTTTACATTTTTTTGGTTAAAGAAGTTTTTTAAAGCTATGGAGATTGTGATCATCAATCCTTGGGTTTGAATATGGGTTTGGAAATGCCTTATTTCTTGGAGGGAAGTGATAACTATCATGGCCAAGTATTGTAATAACCACAAGGCGGGCAGAATACTTGGTTCCTATGGATGGATCCCTTTTTGCTAGATGCAAACACATTACCTTGACTTCATTATATCAAATTTTGATTTTCTTCCATCCCTTGCATTTTCTTGAGGCATTCGAAATGTTGGTGTACCTCCCTCCATGCTTCCATTGGGCTATTTTTATTGTCAATCACAAGCTCATGAACAAAATTATACCTATGTGAAACAATTAATATGCATAGGTTATGTTCACACCTTTGGTACCATGTGTGTCAAAGTAGACTTGCATGGGGTGTTATAATTATTTAGGGGATTTGGTTTTGTTTGGGGCTTGATGTTTGTTTGCATTGCATTGGGAGGCTTAAATTCTATGTGAATAATGTGTTCCCAAGTAATCCATTTGAATGATAGGTTAGCACTTGAGCTTAAGGCTTGAAAGTTTTTTTAGACATCTGCAACCATGTTGCATTTCATGAACATGTGTTTAAAGTTTTCCATTTCTTTTGTTTGACAAAGGCTACATTCTCCTAAAAGCCATATCCATGTTTTCTAAACATTTATCATTAGCACTTTTGTTAAAATCAACCATAACATGGTTGAAATACATCCTTGACCTTTTAGTGGAATTAGTACCTTTTGTCCTCAAGTTGAATGTCAATTCTTATGTTGGTTTTTATTCCCTTATGACCTATTGTGTGTTATTTTTTAAAGAATAGATGAAGAAGTCAATTGCTTTCAATGTTCATTGCTTTTTTAGTTGGACAATATTTTGGGTCAAAGTCCAAATCCCTAATTAGTTTTGTTCCATAGAACCAAATTGTTTCATTTACTGATGGAAGGATATTGATGGGACAATTAAAGTCATGAAAAACTCTTGTATTCCCTTGTTTTCTTAACAACTTAAATAAACATATGTTACCCTAGGTACCCCTTGAAACCTTTGCCCTATTTTAGATAATTGCTAAGACTTTTGGATCTTGTAAAATCCTTGCAAAAATCTTGTTCTCTTTGATGTGAAAAACCTAGTACACAATTTCTAAGGGTTGTGATTAAATTATGTGTCAATTTCCCATTTGAGAATTGAAGCTAGGATTGAGGTTCCATGTGATACCAATTAGATCATTGTGAAATAGGTTTGCATATATTTCATGTGAAACTTTTGCTTGGCCTCTTTCATTGATTTTCCTTTGTTAGAATCTTCTTTCCATAATTGTTTGAACTTGGAGAGCCTTTTATGAGACCATGGTCAAAAACCTAATTTTTTTCTAGTCCCATTTGATGTATTTTTTTGTTATGTAAGAATTTGTTATCACAAGTAGGTTGTTCAAATGTGAATGACTAATCCCATTTGATGTATTTTTTGTTATGTAAGAATTTGTTGTCACAAGTAGGATGTTTGAATGTGAATGACTAATAGGCTAGAGGAAGACCTATTTTCATCCTTATTTTAATGACATAACCAAAGTGTGAGTATGGCTTGCCATGGAGGTGAATTGTCTTGCTTAAGTTTTGCAATTGTCATAATCCAATGAACATTAATACCCTATTTCTTGCCATGGATGGGAATTGCATTTTGGATTCTATGTCAAATGAATGACTTCCACAGGGCCCAACCAAAGGTAAGAGCTCTAGGAGCTAGCCTCAGCAATAAGTCATTGGTTTGGAGTTAATGGTTTAATATTTTAAAATGTCCTTTGGAAATGGGCAAAACACCTAACACATCCCATCTAACTCTTGTTCTGACATCCTTCTTTGAATTATGAACCCACAAAAAAAATTTAATTACATGTCTTGTATTTTGAAATGATTTGTTAAAGAGCTCTATGCATAACATAAGTAGGATGTAGGCATAGTCAAGTAGAAAAAAAAATGTTTGCCTAATTGTGATCATAACTTTGCCCAATAAATGCAAGAAAATATGTTCAAAGCCTTTTCAAATCTACTTGTGAAATCACAAGGTCATCCATTTATATTATAATAATGTGTTCGTAAAAAATTGAAAATCTTTAGTACAACAAAAGTAGGTTTCAAGTACCTTTAAAACAAATTGATGAATTTGAGATTCAAATTTATTTCCCATTGAGATTTAAATAATTGCAATTATGATTTGTAAAATTTGAAAGTTCATAATACTATCTAGAACTCCAACAATTTATTTGCATACCCATTAGACCTACTTGTCAAGGTTTGGACAAATATTTTAAATCCATTGGCATTTTTTTTAGAATCTATTTGAATCTACATGCTACATGTGTTTCTTCATTAATATCATAACAAAATCAAAGAACATCTAGATATTGATTATTGAAACAAATAACAATTCTAAATGCAATATGTTAAAGGTTATTTATGGTTACTTATCATTTATTTTATAAGGACCAAAAGTTGTTTACTTGACCATCTTTTCACTTAATACCAAATTGAAGTTTAAATGACCTAATTGACAATAAAAATTTTGCATGCCTAGCACACATTTTAACAAATATTTATTGGTCCAATTAAACATTTTGCTTTCCTTTTCCTCCTTTGAAATAACCCAACCAAATAAGAACCTAAATATCACATTGATTCCCTTTTCTTGAACCACTTGAGGCCTTGGTCCACACCTTCATGCCTTGTGGAGGCAAAAAAAATTTCATTTTCACATGTGTTTGTAGGATGTGAATATAAAACTAACCAACAACAATGATAGGTCTTGTGATTTACAATTTTTCAACCCATAATGTTTCACCAAAGGAACCTTTCTTTAACATTAGAAGCTTGTCCATCCTTCAACAATACACCACACTTTACATTTCACCATTTTCATCTTCCCCTCTTTTCCACAAATAAGTTCTACCCAATAGAATCTGACAACCCATTCCCATTTATTTTTTTAAATCACTACATTCAATTTTGGCTTATAGATAATCTACGGTAATAACAAGTTTTGATGTAGCTTATGGTAAGTTTTAACTTCCTAGGTTCATAGATGCAAAAGTGTAGGCATTGACAAACTTTCTAGAGTTACAACACTCTCTGCACTCATAGTCAACCCACTTAGTCTCTCCCTACGTGATGTGCTTGAGCTCCATGTAAATTTGTTTGTCATTCTATGTCTTCCAATGATGTTTATAGAATGCTTGAGTTGGTTTAGAAAAAATGCAATCTGAAAAATTTGGCATGTAATCATAACACTAATCTAATGTCATTTCTTTCAATGTGTAATTAAATGTATTAATGATGAATTCTTGTAAGGTTTCTCCATTTGCTTTAACAACTACTTGAAACATTCTCACATGAACATTTGGATCTACATCCTTTTTGTAATTTTGATACTTTAAAGTTGATCGATATGGTTTGGCCACTAAACCCCCTACTACAATGTTCATCGCCAATCCAATTCTTTATCATTCACAATTTAATGGAATAGGTGGTGGCCATCCCAAAGATGTGTTTGCTTGAGTTGTTATGATTGGTGTCGTGTACATTTTCTTAGGTCTTGAAATGGGTATTGTTACCCAGCTTGGATCTTCATAGATTTGGTCTGCCCATCTTCCAACTTGAATATTCATTAATACATGATGTGTCACTTGGCCATTCTCCGATTTACTCCTTCTTGATGGCTCAACCTTTGGTCCAAGCTATAAACTATGGTAACCATTTATGGCATTACAGATCTAATCGATTGTTCTTGTGAAATAATGTTGGGTATCTAACATATCCCATTCATCAACCTAAGCTTGCTTGATGAGGGTGTAAACTTTCTGGATATCTTAGCCTCCAATTGTACATCACTCATTTGTATTTTTTGTTGTATAAAATCTGGTTTTATAGGAAAGGGTTATGCCTTAGTCATGCTAGGAGAATTACACACTCTAAGTCTATTTTGCACCAACTATAATTCACTCAAGTTAACTTATTGCAACCTATTTTTAAAATTGTTATGAACATGTGTTGTCATCTATGGTTATTTTATGGAATCTTTGTCTATTGTCTATTGTCCCACATGTTTAACAAATTTGTCCCTTACTTCATCATTGATATGTGGACATTTTGTGATAACATGTCTTTTGACTCTCCAAAAAGCATAAATTCTAAAAAAAGTTTGAGCAACCTAGCTGAATCCTTAGAATCATAACTTCTACGTTCTAGATTTCTTCTATTTCTTTCAATTCATCTAATTTTGTTGTTCATCAAAATTAGTACTGCCTCCTCCAAAACATTCACATGTGCATGTCGTCATACACATAATTTCTTGGGTAATTTTCATCCACCCATTCCGAAATACTAGGATCATAGTTATCATCCACTTCCCAATCTTCTATTGGTTCATGATATTCTTACGATGCTAATTGATACACAAATGGTATACTTGTGCATCTATTATAATCACTCTACCGACTATGCACAAATTTTGGACTTGAAATTCTAAGGTTTGTTAATAACAATTCATCCCGTGGATTTTTGTCATCCCCATATTCTTGAACAATCAATGGTGCTTGGAAATTATGAATACCTTTTTTTCTTGGATACATTTCAAAGTTGATCCCCTCATTAGAAATTTTCTTTTATAACCAAAATGTTTTTGTGGACCTCTTGTCCATGCTTTTCATCTCATTCCCATTCCTACTAAAAACATTTGATCATGTCCTACGAGTCATTCTTCTGTTTGTAAACTTTTGGGTTCCAAAATTACACCTTTATTTGGTGTTTCATACACCTCTTGGTCTGCATTTTGATATTTTGCAATATCAAAAATGATGTTTTCCTGTTTGGCTTTTTGGTCCATTTGCCTCCACAAACTTCGAATCACCATCCAATTCATATTGTCATGCAAATCTTAAATTTCCTTAGTTTTTTAATAAATTTTCTAACATAAGTCCTTATAGCCTTTACCATTTAGACCTTTGTCTGCTATTTGTTCAAAAAATTCAAAAACCTAAATCTTCAATAAAACAATATCTCCTCCAATTTGTCAAAATTTACCCCAAAAAAATGATTAAAAGAATTCAAACTATTCAATAATTGTTTTTATTTTTTGCTTTAGAAAAACATTTGTCCCTGAGATGGTCGCCAATGGTAGGTGCAGATTCTATCTTAGAAATGTTCACTGCCTACTTAAAACAATACAAAATTCCAATCAATGTTCCCTACCATTATCCTAATTTATTTTGTCATGGCTAATCATTGCCATACATTGAATAATAGTTTGGTTTAAGGTGGGTATGTAAACTATCATGGGCTACCAATTGTTTGAACCTTTTTTTTTTTTTCTTTTTTTAACACCATGACTTTAAAAACACATATCTTGCTCATTTTTCATTTGTTTTGAGTGATTTAAAGAGCTATGGGTGCACCCTTTAGTAATCTAGGCTTTATCTTAAACCCCCATAAACAATTGAAGAAAATTGAATGAAAGGGAGGTGCTAAGAGACTAAATATTTAATTGTTGAGCTATTTACCCTCCTAGTGTGTTTTTTTATCCCCCAAATTTTCACATGTTGGCAAGGAAAAAAAACCTTGGCCAAATGCCATTAAGAATTCTAGTTATAGAATTTGGAAAAAATTGAAAAAAATGAATGTGTGGGATAGGTTGATGGCCACAAAAATTTATGCCAAATTTTGTATCATGAATTTTTTTATAAAAGCCCCAACTACTTTTTTAAAAAAATTCACATTTTAGTTTATATCAATGAGTGGTGCATTTTTTTTAATGTGCTCAAACCTAAAATTTGTGAAAGAAATGTTAATTGAACCTTGAAATTTGCATGAGGAACCCCTTTTGGAACCTAATAATTGTGAAAGAAACCCCCATCAAGTTCAATTCTATTTAATTGCACTTGGGTTTGTTTGCAAATGGCTATGGCACCTTTAAAACTTGCAATGATTAAACTTCAAATGTTGGGTTTTTTTTCTTACATATTGGTTCTCTTAAGTCTTTCTTGAGTATTTTCCTAAGTCTTTGAACATTCATGGCAACATAAATGGTGCATTCCTTTTGAGAAAAACATGTTTTTTGGAAAAAAAAACCCCAAAAAGGACAATAGTCCTAAATGTAAAGTAAACACATTGGCTCGTTATATGTCATTTAAACCCCGATTGTCATTCAAGCCCTTGGCCTCTAGTAAAAAATAGATGTCTTCTAATAAAAAAAACTCATCTAATCAACTTGGCTAATTTGAAAAAATAGAAATTCTAGTATTGTTGGGAGACCATGGTTGAGGGATGCTAGAGTAGCCGATAATTGGGGGAACAACATAGTGACGATTCAATGGAATGGTACGGTCAAAAATATAGTAGTGACTTAGCATTTAAGAGCACACGTGAAATGGTCTGAAATGTTGTTATGTTACACTTATCATAATGGTATCATAGATGAGGAGGAGGATATCATATTTTTTACAAAGCCAAAATTGTTTCCCATAGGCACCATTAGTCTAGCAAGAAAATCAGTTTATAAAAACCACAAAGTTTACCAACACATATACTAAAGTTCAAAATTATAGTATAGAATAGAGTAATACAAAATTCATTTCAATAGAGGGAGAAACTACAAATAAATATGAACCAAGAATTGATTTAGAGGATAAAATGTATCTTGAGACCTATTATAAGCATCAACCATGGAATGTTCAAATTGATGAAATTCCAGCCAAGGTCAGGGTTCAAGAGTTGCAAATAGTAGATTAAACACTCACAAAAGAACAACAATTAACAAATTTGAATTTGGGGACTCAAGCAAAACTTCAAATGGTGAAGATAAATTCAAATTTACAATCATAGAAGGTACATGAATTAGACAAATTATTGAGCGAGTACAAGGATGTTTTTGCTTAGACTTACAAAGATTTGAAGGGCATTCCACCAAAGTTAGCTCAACACCGAATTGAATTGGACACAACCATACCATTGTCGCATCAAGCTAGGTACATATAGAATCCAAATTATGCAACAACAATCAAATAAGATATTGATAAATTGTTGGCAACAAGGTTCATATAACATGTGGAGGAGGCTACCTAGTTGTCACCGATTCTTATAGTACCAAAGAAGAATGGGAAGTTTAAAATTTGTGTTGATTTTAGAAAGTTAAATGTTGTAACTAAAAAGGATTTTTTTCCATTACCATTTACAGATGAGGTACTTAACACGATGGTAGGGTGTGAAACATATTCATTTCTTGATGGATATTATGGATATCATTAGATTTCTATAACATCAGAGGACAAATATAAAATTGCATTTATCACGGATTAAGGAGCATTCACCTAGATAATAATGTCATTTAGAGTGAATAATAGACTTTTGACATTTCAAAGACTAATGACAAAAAAATTCAATAGTATTTCAAAAAAATTATGAGGATTTTTCTAAATGATTTTACACATTATGGTGATATGGAAACTCATTTATAGAAGCTCGGATTGTGTTTTTAGAAGTGTAGGAAATACAACATTGGTTTAAATTCGGAGAAATGTGTTTTTATGGTATTACTTGGAATGATTCTTGGATTTATTGTCTCAAAGGAAGGCAAGCTACCAGATTTAAAGAAAATTTAAACCATAATTAACATGCATGTACCACAGAATTCACAATAGATTCAAGTTTTCAATGGTATGGTGCAATTTTATAAATGTCTTATTAAGAATTTTGCAACGATCATGGCTCCAATTACAAAGCTAACAAAGAAGACAATTTTTTTTTTGTGGATAGAGGAGTGCCAAAAATTGGGAATTAATTAAACATAAATATATTGAAGCATCGATTTTAATACCACCGAAATGGGACATGGAGTTCCATGTTCACATAGATGCATCATTATTATTGGGAGCTTTATTGGCACAAAATATAACCAAGAAGAATGATCAACTAATATTGTATGCTTCTAGACTTCTTAATAGTGCAGAACAAAATTATAGTACCATAGAAAGAGAAGCCTTAGTTACGATCTTTGCATTGTATAAGTTTAGGCATTATATGTTGGGAAATAAATGTGTTTTATGTTGATCATATGGCTTTAGTTTACTTGGTAAACAAACCACAAGTTTCAGGCAAAATAACTAGGTGGTTATTGTTGTTTTTGGAATATGATTTCACAGTGGTATATAAGCCACTAAACAAGATTCATGCAGTTGTAGATGTTCTGTCCATATTACCTAATGTCACATAACCCTCAAGAATCCTAGAACAAACCATAGATGCTAGTTAATTTTTCACATAACTAGAATGGTTGAATGATGTCAGAATGTTTTACTGGTAGGACAAATGGAAAAGTCTTTGTCAACATGGCAAAAATAAAGGTTTAATTAGGAGGGTTGAACCCTTTACAATAAAGAATGAGGTTTTGTATAAGATGGGGTAGGACAATAGATTGAGGAGGTGTTTGTCAACCATAGAAGCTTAGAAGGTGATGAAGGAGTTGCATGAAGGAGTAGTAGGAAGGTATTTTGTAACTAAAATCACATAGAAGAAAATTTTAGATGCAAGGTATTAATGGCCCACAATGTACAAAGATGTTAATCATTTTTGCAAATCATGCGATGCATGTCAACGTAGTGGAGGGTTGGCTAGACATAAAGTTTGGCCAAATTAGTAACAATTCTTTTAGAATAACCATTCATGAAATAGGGCTTGGATTTTGTGGGACCAATCAAATGAATAAGACAATATACAAGGAATAAATACATATTGGTGGCCACATATTATGCAACCAAATGGGTGGAGGCCAGAGCATTAAGGATAATATTGTAGCAATAACAACAAAATTTTTATACGAATGATTTTTTACCAGGTTTGAATGTCCATTAACTATAGTCACAGATCAAAGGGTGCATTTAAAATATGATGTTATAAAGCATTTGACAAATCATTTTTTGTTGAAACATGTTAGTTCTACTATTTATTACTTGCAAGGGAATGGTTAGGCATAGTTCATTAATGAGGTATTAGGAACATTATTGACCAAGTTGGTTAGTGAAAATAAAATAGATTGGGATGAACATCTAATTACAATTTTATTTTCTTATAAAACAACATGTAAGGTAGCTATAGGGTACACACCATATTAGTTAGTGTATGGATTACATCCTTCAATGCCTTCAGGATACAATTTGCCAGTCATTAGTAGTAACTACAAAGAAGGAAATCCGATGAGGGTCTTAACAAGTAGAGTGTCAGAGTTAAAGAAGCTACAAGACGACAAATTGCAATCTAAGGTTAAATTAGGAATTCAATAGTGGAATAGAGCTTTGTGGAGTTAACAAAAGAATACGAAAAAATAATTTAAGTTTGGGGATTTTGTTTCCAAAAGGGAGTAAATCACATTTGGGGACGGTCACTAAAAAAATGGTTTGGAGTATATAGGGTACATTATGTGTTAACTAATAATACAATTTTATTGGTCACACTAACTAATTTTGAACCCAACCCTATGTTAATTAATATTAACAAACTGAAACCATACTAATTTATTGCATCGGAGGTGCAAAATTTTGATGTACAAAAACCAGTTTACTGGGAGGAACCACAAATTATAAATCAATCATGGAAAAAAGTTCAAGAGGAAAATGGTGTCATGGGCATGAAAATAATCGATAATACAAGATTTCCTAAACTAAAACAAGAACAAAGGCAAGCTTAATTTCTCAAATTGACATTGTGAAATAAGAAATCAAGAATAAAAACATGACACATGCAAAACAAGAATCCAATGAGATTTTATTGCAAGGAAGAAATTTTAAAAAAACAAGGTTATGACAAAAAAATGTACCCAAAATTAATGTTGAACATATTAAATGTAATGAAGAATTCTACCACTATTTATACCCATTGGGCACCTAGCTCGAGGAACTTCCAATCTACATGTGGCCCATGTTCACCCATGTGTGAATTATGAGTGAACTCAACTAAGAATGAATTAAAATTCAATTAAAAGTGAACTTAAACTTAATTACAAATGAATTAAGCGTTAACTAAAAATTAACTAGAAGTGAATTAAGAGTTAATTGGAGTGAATTAAAAGTGGACTAAAGGTTAATTGGAAGTGAACTAAAAGTGAACTAAAAATGAATTAAGATTTAACTAAATGTGAATTAAAAATGAACTTAAACTTAACTCAAAGTTAATTAAAAATGAACTAAAACTAAATTATGAGTTAGGTACAAGTCATGGATGAACATTTAAATGAATGAACCCCATGGCATTGTTATCTATGACAAGTGGTATAAATGAAGGTGAAGATGATGAAGTAACACCATGACGACTACCAATTCATGATAACAAACCAATGTGTAGGACCGCAAATAAATTTGATGAGTCATTAGAAAAATCAATTGACGCAATTGATAAATTGGATGATGATATAGCTAAATTGGAGAAAATTTCAACATACTTGGTAGAGATGATGAAGGATGAAGGAGGTGGTGACGATGACATTTGGATGAGTAAAGAAGATCAAAATGCATTTCAACCATTGATAAAAAATAACTACTTCCACGTGGATGTACATGAATAGGGCCATCATGAAAGGAATGGGGTGTGTGAACAAGATGAATAATTAATGAAAAAACAGCAAGTTGCTCTAAATGAGAAAAACAAGAGGAGGGAATGGTCGTCAAGCTTTCTTGCATTCAAAGTTGTTCTAGAACAACTTGGTGTTTTTTGAAGAATGTTATAATATGAGTGAGGAGACTATGATAGAAAAACTACAAAGACTTGCAAGAGAGACAAAAGCATAGAATGTTGCCGAGTGTGAAAGATTGTAGAGAATTGAGGAAGAACATTATGTGGCAAAAGTTATTGCAAGCACTACAATAAGAGGTTCCCAGGGGCACACCAAGTCATTTCACTAGATTTTGAATGAATTCATTGGCCTTTGTAAATGAAGACTAGTTGGAAAGTAGTGAATTCATTGGTTTAGTGAATGGGGATTAGTGAATTGCACCCACATTTTGTAGTAGTGAAGACAAAGGGAATTCCAGGTGGTGTTGGATAGGCAAGTTGGTGGACTTGTTTATAACATTGTGTCGTTGAAAGCAATTTCATCTTTGGCATCACCATCATCATCCAAGTGTGAGGAGGGGAAATGATTCATGGAGGAAATCACTAAAACGGTTAGATGTGTAGAAGAAATTAAAGTGATGATAAGACCATTGTTGGAAAGGCTGCAAAGCAAAATTTTTAGAAAGTAAATGAAAGTGGTAACAAGACCTAGTGCAACAATGCACAAAGCTATGGAGATCCAAGATTCCAACAAAGAAGATGAAGAAGGTGTTGGTATGGTTCGAAGACTTCTTGAAGTTGTGATAGAAGTTAATCAAACCACTTGGAAAGTCCACAAATGATAGTGTAGTTTTAATCGCCATCCATCATCACACCCATAACAAGGCTATGTCATCTATTGATGGCAGAACAACTCATAATTCCACCATCTCAATCATGTTTAGCAAATTTACTAGTATCTGTATTAAAAGATAAAAGAATTCAACGATGGGAAGATGGATGAACAAACTTTAGCATAAAGGGGCATTAAGATCCTAGATGAAAACAAATATTTCTTTACACCAACTAAATAGAGTATTTATAAGCAAGTGGAGAGACTCGAGGTGTGGAAACAAATGGGAGAGATAGAAGAGGCTTGGGCTAGTAAGGTGGGGTTAATCACATTGATGGCCATTGACTAGAAGGAACCTGACCATGATGCATTGGTAGAATTCTTGAATACTTTTGTGATAAACAGATGTGAAATTTATTTTGGCAAGAGGAATATAGTGTATGTCATTAACAAGCAATTAATAGCTGATGCTTTTGGTGTTTGTCATAATGGTTATGTTGAGGATCCTAAGGGATAGGTGACCAAAGCCTTAGTAGAAAAATTGTTGTACAAACATGATATCAAACCCCCTTACACCAATGTAGACCATAGGAACATTAAGAAGTGTAAACTACCAATTAGTGTTAGATATCCTACAATTATATATGTGATTTATCAAAGGGAGAAGGTAAATACATGATTAGCAAGAATGCACTAATGTTCATGAAGGTAGAGGATGGGATTGAAATAGATTGGGTACACAGATCATATTCAAAAAATTGTGCAATGAACTAGATAGATGGACTAAGATGTAGGAAAAAATGTAGACATGAGGAAAGCAAGAGGACAAGAAAGAAATTTTTCACTTGGTGTTAGTTCTAGAGAGATTATTTAGGTTTATGTTTTAGGAGGATTATGAGGTTACAATAAAAAAGACAACATACACTTAAAATAAATCCAAGAGGTTTAAGGAGGAGTTGCAACATGTTTTGGATAGCAAAAGGGGAGCAACAAAGGGATCTCCAAAATCTCTATAGAAAAGGAAGAACACATCTAATGTAAGAAAAATTTCAAAACAACAAAAAAAGTTGGGAGAAGATGCTAGGCCTCAAAAAGTAATGCATGGAAGTACTAAACCATTAGGGGTTGTAGTTCTAAGAGTAGTTGTCACACATGTTCTTACCAAACCATAGAGACATCAAGGCTTATAACATGAATAAGAAAGGAGGTAGCAATCACAATATATTAAATTAGAAAGGAGCATATCACCTTAAGTAACATTGGCATTGCAAAAGCAAAACGAACAAATGTAGTATGATGAAGTGGATGATTTGTATGAGTTTCATGCTTAAATGGCAATCCATGAAAAAGCTCCAATGAAGAAACAATTCCCACAACCATAGATGGAGCAACAATATTCGCATTCATTTCAAGAACAACAAATGGAGGTACTAGGACCAACAATGCATGATTTTAAACCACCTACCATAGTGTTACTACATAATAGAGCATGATCGGTAGAAGGGCATGGGTTGGATATGGATCTAGGTTTGTAAATGAGAGACATGGGAATGTCATCATAAGATGTACCTAAGGAGGAGACACCACAAAATTTGACACCAAAATTTGTAGAAAAGTTGGCAAAATAAGTATTAAGCAATAACAAAACTATTGAAATGTTTCAAGCAATGGTAATTGTGAGTTTGAAAATGGGTAATTTGGGTTTGGAAGTTAAGTCACTCAAAACTAAATTAATTTCAATGGAAGAGGAGAAGTAGGGATTATTGAAACAAATCAAGAAGGAGTAGTAAGGATGTGAGGAATACAAATAATGTATATAAACTTGGAACAAACAGAAAAAGGAGATGGAGGAGAAAATCATTGTGAAGATGTTGCAACTAGCCACAAAGAATAAAGAGATGAAATGAAAGTTGATGAAATTTCCAAAGTTAAAGAAAGAATGCATAAAGCTAAGGCAAAAGGAAGAAACATGGATTAAAGTAGACCGTGCATTAATAAAATATAAGCATAAGGTTGAACGTTTGGAAAGAGAGAAACAATTGTGGCTATAGGACTAAAAAACTTGAATTTTTTTTTGACAAGATGATGGTACAGATTCTACAAATGAATAACATGGTTGCAATAGAGGAGTTTGGTAAGCAAAATGCATTAAAAAACCAAGGAGCAATCAATTATGGAAGTAAATGATTAAAACAAAAGATGCACAAAACCATGTCAAAACAAAATGATTTGGTGGAGAGGAGCAAGGATTTGGACTTAGCATATGTTAAAAATAGATTAAAGGAATAGGATGACTTGGTATAATATTATTCAATATTGTGTACCAAACAACAGATGGATGATGCCAATGTTAAGCCTAATGGGTGGTGGGAGTTGGCAAGAGTTCAGTTCCAAGAAGAGATGAAGAAAAATTCGGTTGCACATAGAAGGGATGAGGCCACCTATAGAAGACATTTATTTGCCTTTAAGAAAGTCATTATAGATTTCATTTATCGAAGTCTAGATAGTATGAAATTGTTTAATCCAATATGAAAGGTGGAGGAAGTTGAGCATAGTGGACCAGTTAAGGACACACAACAAGAAAAACCACAGAAGTTGAAGGGAGGAGGACATGATATTCTAACTGAAGAATTTGAAGAATAAGCATAGACACCTTCACAATTGGAAACAATAATCATAACTAATGATATTAGCACATAGAAGGAGTTAGTTGAAGTTAGGGAATAGGGTGTGGAACATACATAATAATAAGTTCAAGAAGGTATAATAACACCACTACTTAATAATTTAGTTTTTCAAGTGAGTGCAGAAGTTGAAGGCCATACATAATCACAAATTGAAGTGCAGGTAATAATACCAACAATTCAGGAAGAATAGACTAAAATGTAAAAGATTGACATAATGATCGCAAGAATAAGAATTTTTTTATTAAAGCAAGGATTTTGAGGACGGAATCCAAAGTGGAGGGAGGGTAATGTTACCTGGTGTATGGTAGTGATTAACCAAGACGGAATAGATCATGATAATGGTAGGGATTAACCAAAGTAACGACGGAATTGGATAAGATTAAGATTGTTGAACATTTTAATTTTGATTTACTTTTGGAGGGAAGTGATTTAGGATGAGGTTTTGGAAAATTTTGGAATTTAAGACTTGTTATTTTACACACAAAGTTAGGTGAAGAGAGCTACTAGAGTTAGATAGAGACACACATTTTGAATTCATAATTCTGTTGGTATTGAAAACCACATATTTTTCATGTTTTCAATTTTGATTTTGATTTTCTAAAATTATAGATTATTGATATGTTCAATTTTGAGTAAAGAGAAAAGTGTAAATTTGACAAATAAACACGGATTTTTATTTTTTATTTGTCATGTTTTGGGTTTTTGATAAATCTAATTGTATTTTAACCACAAATTTTGTTTATGTAAGGAAATAATTAAGTAGAATAACTAGTAGCTATAAAAAAAAAAATTGTGTAAAAATAGTCCATCAAAATTGTTTGCATAACAAAACCACAGATTTTAAGTATGAAATGGAACATTGATTGAAATTTTTTATTGTTTTGAATAGGTAGTGAACACTTCTAGGATATAATTTGCGCTTACCACAAACAAACACATGCTACCTAATAGATGTTACCTACCCCCATCACCCAAATGGATGAAAAAAAAATTGTGTAAGATCCTCAATATATCCATTCAATTTTAAACATGTGGGCTAGAAATAAGCTAGTTTAGGGCTTCAAAATTAGTAGTAGTGTGTGTTTAGCATCCCATTCGCTAAACCCATTATAAGTTTGTGGGCAGTCTCTTTAGTAATTGCTTTAGTCCTTTCCAAATTCCAAGCTTGGCATGTCAAACTTGAGGGTTTCCAAGCTTTGCCCTACTTGAGCTCCTCCTTTTCACAACACTTTTGCATTCCTATGTTATGTAAGTCTTGTTCTCTTGTGTTTTTGAACTCTTAATTAGTTTGTTTCCATGTTTTTGCAATGTCATTTTGTGTTTTTGAATTCTTTAGTTTATTTCCATGCTCTTATAAAGCCATTTTACATTTTTGAACTTTTAGTTCATCTCCATGCTCTTGGGGTGTTATCTTACATTTTCAAACTTTTAGTTCATCTCCATGGTCTTGTGGTATCATCTTTTGTTCTTGAACTTTTTAGTTTGTCTCCATGCTCTTGTGGTGTCATCTTTTGCTTTTGAATTCTTTCATTCATTTCCATTATTTCGTAATGTCATCCTTGCGTTTTTGTGGTTTTTAGTGTTCATGCCTTTCTTTGTGTCTTGGTGATCCCAAGTGTTCATGCCCTTTCTTGCACCATAATGGTCCCAAGTTCATTTTGATAGTCCCAAATGTTCTTTAATAGTTTTGTATCTTGGTGGTCCCAAATTCATCGTAATGGAGGTTTTGTTTCTAGTCATGGTGATCTAGGAGTTTTGTTCTTTTGTTGATCCCAATGGTGACCACTTGTCCCTCTTTTACTCAATCATTATGAAGTTGCAACCTTGCTATTTGGCACCTTCTTACTTGATGTGTAGCATGTGCTTACTACCTAGCCTCTTGTTGGGTTACTAATGTGCATCCAAGATTCACACCCTATATTTGTGTGGAGTTGTTCACAAGCCTACTTAAAAATTTTGGTTATGAAATTGGTCACTTACTTCCCTTATAATTGTTATAAATTAGGCTATAATGAATTTTTTGAATTATTCTATTTACAGCAATCCCTAAATCCATTGTTTTTTCACCCATTTATTTTCTTGTTCCTTTAACCTCCTTTGATTTCTTTTGTATTTTCCTTGTTCATGGTTTTTTCCTTAAGATTTTTAGGTATTTAGCAAAGATCACATGTTGTGATTAGGAATAATCAACTAATGGATCTTTTGTTTATCTTGTAGGTAAATGAGGTAGTAACAACAAGTTGTGTAAATTCGTGGATCCTTGGGTCAAATTTGAAGGGTTATGAATTTTTTTTTGTGATAAATCATGATTAAATTTATCTAGGTTTAGAACATGGATATCTTTTGGCTAATTTTTATATCATTGTGTAGGGCTCTACTTGACATATTTACATGATAGCACTAGTTGGTTTTTGACTTGTAAGTAGGAAAGATTTGTAGCATTGTTTGAAGAACTATTTCACTTCTATGAATTTTTTTTATTGTAATAGATTCCTTTCCCCATTGCTACTTATGATTAACTTGTTCATCTCATGTGTAGTTTTTTTCACTCCCTTGGTTGTTGGTATTTGCAAATATCTTAAGGTTGAGCCTTGTTGTCCATTGCCTTGGGATTGAAAGACCATATACTTGTAGCCTTGAATTCAAACTTACTTTTTTTTATGATCGAGTGACTTCTTTAAATTTTAGTTCACCCATTTAGTTTAAGTGATTTTGTTTGGTTCCATGTAATTACTTCTAAACATAGCTTTTGTTTTTAACCTTTCTAAATGATGTTTTAAATGGCTTGAAATAAGATATATCTAATCATTGTAGAACATGTGATGTGTGGAAGGGTAAAAAAATCATGTTTAACTTAAATTCTTGTGCTTGTTGTATTGCTTCAACACTATGAGAAATCATGTTTCTTATATTCTTGAGTTGTATACAAAAAAAAGGACATACAATTAGTTGGGCCAAAACTCACACTATCAACTTGGTAAAGGTTAAGATTAAAAAAAGACCAACATTCATGAACCTAACTATGCTTCAAAGGTGACAAAATAACATGTCGAACTAGCCAACAATAGTTAAGAAGAATGTGCCTCTTATTTCTAAATCACAAATCAAACATAGAACATCAAGAGGTGTTCTACAAGGGTTTTACATTTTTAAATGTGAAAGATTATGAGACAATACATTAAACTCTACAAACCAAAGACTTGCATGGCAATGCAAAAAAAAACTTGGATGACGTTTTCCTTGTTAATAAATCCTTATATTTCTTTTAAAATTTTATTATAAGTGGAATTTCTTTCACTAATAGGAATTTGTTAGTTATGGATGGGCAGGGTAGTCATGTTGCCCTTGCACTATGAGAAATCATGTCCTTTGGAACTTACCCTATGTAATTAAAAAATGTCCTTTAGAACTAAATTGGTTTTAAAGGACATTTTTTAGTTGCATAGGACAAGTTGCAAAGGTTAAAATTGTTATTAGTGCATGTTCTTTTAGTGTTATATTAGAGTATATAAAAACATAAAAGTATGCAAAATGCTCTTTCATTAAATTAATGTTTTTATTGTTGTGCAAGTTGCTAGAAAAATCAATACAAACAATTAATATGAGATCCTTTGCTTTTTTGAAATCTTACATTTTAAATTATAGATTGTTAGATCTAATGGTAACATAAATATTTTTTGAATCTTTAGCTGTAGATTAGATATATGATTTCTATCGTTGTCTTCTCATTTGATCTTTCTTCTACATGTTTTATTTTCACCTTGAGATTTGTTTTCTCCTCAATTAATCATTTTTCTACATGTTTTATTTTCACCTTGAGACATTTTTCACACATTCACTTTTAGATATGACCTTTCCCTTTTATATGTTCTACTTTTCTTTTTAAATTTGAATTGTGATTTAATACAATATTTCTCAACCTTGTAGCACCGGGAATTCAGATTTCCAAGACACATTGGAATTCTTTTTCTACATTAGTTGGTAGAAAGGACATATTTGAATTTTTTTTTGAAATACTCATTTGATTTCAAATTTGTTTAAGTAATTTATTCTTCTTTAGGTTTTTTTGGTAGGAATGTGAAGTGCACAAAGTTAATAAAAATTTGCAAAGAGTTCTCCTTTGGAAAGCTAATAAATTGCTTCCATGGAGGACTCAAAGATTTTATGCCTTTTGGTGACATTTGTGCAATATATCCTTGTTAGAATTTATGGTTTATTTATTATAAATTATAGTTTTTTTAATGTGACAACCTAACCCCCATAACCAAAAAATTGTTATGTTTATTTTCATGTTATTTTGTGAAATTGTGTCCAACCCACCCTTTAAACCAAACATTAGCTTTGTCAATTATGATGGAAATTTTCATAAACCATCTTAAAACACACCCATAACCAAACATTCAAAAATTAAAAAAACCATATTCTCCACCCTATGTGTTTTCAATTATGTGCATTAGAATGTGCCTAGCCTTCTCCCATCACTAAACATGATTAAACATAAAGGTGGGTCATTTTTTAAATTGGTCTTTGCCCTTATTTTATTGCACAATTTAGTCATATTTCATTTGGACATTGCAAAAAAGTAGAATATATATATTTGAAATTGGGCACTTGGACATAGAAAATGTTTTAAACGATAGATTGAATAAATGCAACCATTCAATAACTTAGGTTTGCACTAATGTTGTCATGGTATTTAATTTCTAATGTTAAAACCCTATGGGTTCAGGGTTAAATTTTTGTGACTTTGACCCAAGTTTGCATTTTTTTGGTTGAAATTGGCACAAGAATTGAACATTGGAACTAATCTTTTGCTAGATCCGAATTCAAAATTGGAACCATGAAAAAAAATTCTTGAAAAAATAGATAGATTTTTTAAGTATGCAAGTTGATTTTTTAAATAAAAAAATGACAGGTAGATTCAACTTCAAAGTTTAATATTAACTTTTATTAGTTATAGCACTTTATACTTCTATAAACCTTGATTTTAATTTGATATAAAACTTTCTATCTATTGTAGAAAATTGTGTAATAATGTTTAAATGGGGTTGGATTCAATTTTGAACTAGGCTTGTAATTTATGTAATCACTTAGGGGTTAACTTTAGTAACTTATTAGTTGGTGGAGTTTTATAATTTAACAATGATTTGGTGAATCATCATCAATTAGTTATTGCTTAAATGAATGTGCATGATTCAACGATTCAAGTATGGTGACTCGCAAAATAATTTTTTTGTATAAATTAATGTGCATAACTTAAAGATGGTGACTCATAAAATAAGTTTTTTTCACAAATTAATATGTATGATTTAAAGATGATGACTCACTATAAAAATGATGTTATAAATTAATGTGCATGTTTAATCATATGGTGAGTCATGTGATATGTAAAACTTAAAAAAATTTCTTGTTTAATTTTTTTTTGATTAATATATAAATGTGTGTTTGAAATCTTTGAAAATATTTTCATTTGATAAGAACAACTTGTTTATGAGGAAAAAGTTTCATTGAATAAACTTGTGCTGAGAATTGAAAATGTAATCTTAAAAGGTTTTGGCATAATGTATGAGTGTGTACAATCCATGGTGATTGTGCCATAATAATTATACATATAAAATATATAAATAATGAAATATTTGTGTAAACAAAAACATAGAATTGAATAGCTATGTAATAAAAATACATAGTTTTAATTTTATACCTCTTTGTATTTCATGTCTTTTGGTCTATTGTTACAAAAAATATGAAATACAAACAAATATAAAACTAAAATTTTAAATTTTTATTACATACCTATAAAAATCTATGTTCTTGCTCTCATAGTCAAGCCCACTGCAAGGTTCTTGAATTTGAAAAAATGTGTTAAAATCAAAAGTGAGAAGTTTTTTGAAATGGAAAGATTCATGCTCAAACCCGCACTCAAAGAATCCTCAATTTAAAAAATAAAATCTAAACCGGAACTGGAGGAGGTTGTTTTAGAAAAAAGAACCACACAGCCCTGGTGGTGCACTGCATCAGCATCACCATGCGATTACCAGATGAAGCTCGGTGGAGGGCATGTTTAGCCTACTACCGTTTTATATGCGTGTGTTTATGTGTTCGGTTTTAAAAACATTTTCAATAGCATGGGTTGGGTGGCCTTCGTTTTGACAGCCAATGCAAAAGCCAATGATATCCACCGCTAGAAAGCGGAGCAGTTAGGAGCGGACGAAGAGCGCACGCGGGGAGAAAGAATTGCATTTGCAGCGGCGAACACAAACAAAACGTACCACCCAGTGTACTTCACAACATGTAGAACAAAGGAGAGCGACAACAAGGAAGCGTTTGTGGGCGGAAGTTTGTGGGTGCCAGGGCAGGGGAGCGGAGTGGTGGGGGTGGCGGCGAGGGAACACGGGGAAGGGCGGCCTCGATGGCCGCCATAGCTAATCTGACTTACACCACCACGACGTCTTCGTACTCGCTGTGGTGGTGGTCGTCGTCCTCTGTTGTAGAGAGTGGAAATCGGTATGGGGATGGTGGGACCGTGGGTTGGTTTCAGCAGCAGGTGCTGGTTTCTCGGAGCCTGCGGGCGACTTTTTGTGCTAGTGCTTCTCTGACAAGGGCTACGGAATGTGAGAAGCGGTTCTGGAGAGCGAGGAAGTCTTCTGCGCGTGGTGGTGGTGGGGGACAAAGGTTTTTGGAAGAAGGAGAAGGAAGTGGGTGGCAGGGGGCGTTGCTGTATGTTACGACTCCCAAGAAACTGTTGGCTTGCGGATGTAAGGGCGAAAAGTGGCGGCGACGACGGCGACAAAGTGTCCTCAACTGTTGTTGTGACAAAGCCTCGGAGAATGCTGCTGTTCAGGTTAGATTAGAAATTCTGGCCGTCTACCTTTATGCGATTCAGCACATTTCTAGGGTTTTCTCCTTCTTCAGCAAAGCAATTGTGCTCGGATGAGTCTCTTCTTCTTCTTCTTCTTCTTCTTGGTCTTTTTGACGTTGCCCCACTGCCATTGTTGGTGTGGCTCCCTGCTTTTGATCAAGATTAAACCTGGACTGGACTTTGCCGAAACTGGCCAGCCACCTTCTCTCACAATTTCACTTTGGAGACGTATCCTCTCGTAATTTTGCTTCTCTAGTGGCTATGCGAGGAGGAGAATGCCAGATGTCCATTTTGTTGGGCCCAAACGTCAAGATGAACACTTTTGAATGTTCTTCAAATTGACAATTTGACTTATGCTTACAGTCCATGCTGTCAAGGACGGCTGGATGCCTCTCATGTCATTCTGCGCAGAAGATCCCAAAGTCACGGAAATCTTTTTGAGAGTCACAAATGCTGGAATTTTAGGGTACACTACAAGAGAGCCAGAGATGCATTTCTCTGAACAGTTATTAGAATCTTGCAGCTTTAGGATCCTTATAAGTCTATGAGGAAGGAAAATCTTTTCTCCCCTCACACAAGGATAAATGGGGTCCTTTCCTCCCTAACTTGCAGAAGAAGATATAATTAGATGATTGGCAGCATCCCAATGTGACTAGAGTCAAGTATCATAATCTTATGTGGTTTGGTGATGAAGGCAATGTGACACTTTGGTGACCGATCACCTTTGGTATGCTGAACATTCTTTTGGGGCCAGACCACAATCTGCCATGACGCATGTGTTCTCATCAAACACCTGTGACATAGCCTTGGTACACAGCCTCCTATCATGAAACAGATTATGAGCTGCTCAGTGTTTGTTCTGCCTGTCTCTAAAATGAGAGGCTCTGTGAAGGGCAAAGTTTTGGGAGGATATAACCAGGATGTTTGAAGGTAAATGAAGTATATCTTACATCTCATTCCTTGGTGATTGTCCCTAAACAAATATGTTGTTCTTGTAGGCAAGTGCTGATCTACCACAAACAGCAGAGCAACCATATGGCATTCCTGAGAGGCGCATACCTGATTGTTGGGATGTGGTGGGACTCGGCCAAGCAATGGTGAGTGGTGTTTTTGTGTTTGTTGTCACATGTGGGGACTAAGGATAACATTGGCACTTTTTGACTGAAATTGGAATTTGTCTCATCAGGTCGACTTCTCAGGCACTGTAGGGGACGACTTTCTTGAGCAGTTAGGATTAGTTAAGGGCATAAGGAAGGTGGTGAACCATGAGGAGAGGGGAAAGGTGCTGCGGGCACTAGATGGGCGGAGTTACAAGCTCTCAGCAGGAGGCTCTCTGTCCAACACACTAGTTGCACTGGCAAGGCTGGGTACTGCAAGTACCCAGAGCCGAACTCTGAATGTTGCCATGACTGGCAGTGTTGGCAGTGATGCCTTGGGTGATTTTTACAGGTGTGCTCTGCAGCCATTCTTTCTAAGTCTGTGTTGGTATCAATGTGATGGAAGGGCGTGGTCTCAAGATTCTCATCTTTGCAGCATGGTCCTTTGGGAGTCTTATTTGTTGGATTCGGCTTTGCAGGACAAAGTTGCTACGGGCAGGTGTGCACTTCCTGTCACAACCTGTAGTGGATGGCACTACTGGTACTGTCATTGTTTTAACCACACCTGATGCCCAGCGGACTATGCTTTCTTATCAAGTAAGGCTCTGCTATTTTTTCAGGTAGAAACTACACTTCGAAGCTTTTTGGGAAGGTTCCAATAGGTGTAATTATATAATTTCTTGTTGAAGTTCACAGAAGGTGGTGGTCTTTTGCCAGGGCATGTCATCAGTTGTGAATTATGACACAAACTTGGCTGGTTCCATAGCTGGATCAAGATTCCTGGTAGTGGAGGGCTATTTATGGGAGATTCCACAGACCATTGAAGCAATTGCCCAAGCTTGTGAGGCTGCTCGCCAGCAAGGAGTTCTGGTGGCCCTTACAGCCAGTGATGTCTCCTGTATCACTCGTCACAGGCAACAATTTTGGTAATTCTGAATTGAGAATTGTTAGGTGTTGATGCAGTTGCAGCTTGTCCCTTGTGAAATCAAAGGCCATACTCTGTTGGCAGTATGAACTGGATCTGCACTGGGCCACCCTTGTTTGGTGATTGGTGTAAATGAACCCATGCACATTGGTCAGGTTGCATGGCTGTGTGAAATATCTTGGTGCATTCACCTTTATTTTCAGCTAGTTTATTGTACTCCCTTCAGTTGTGAGAACTTTTTACTCAGAGTTAGTGCCAGCTGTTGTGAGTGTGGCTTGTCTCTGACTGTGCAATTGATCTATTTTCTGTGATTTGGTGAGGAGTTTTCTTGATGGGAGTCTACAAGGCTGTACACATAGCATTCTTTCACGTTTGGAGTGTGTTGGTTCTTTGCAGGGATGTCATGTGTGAGAGTGCTGATATCATTTTCACAAATAGTGATGAAGCAAGGGCTCTTTGTGGCTTTGGGAAGAGTACAAGCCCTGAACTAGCAGCAAAGCACCTGAGCCAGTTTTGCCCATTGGTCTCTGTGACTGATGGACCCTGGGGTTCTTATATTGGGCTAAAGGGAGAAATTGTGTTTGTGCCTCCAGCCCCTTGTGTTCCAGTAGACACATGTGGAGCAGGTGATGCGTATGCCGCTGGCATATTTTATGGTCTGATTCAGGGGGTACCAGACCTGAAAGGCATGGGAAACTTGGCTGCTCGGGTGGCAGCTACTGTGGTTGGCCAGCAAGGCACACGACTTAGAGAGGAAGATGCTCTAGAACTAGCTGAATCAGTTGACTCGGTCTCAACTTTCCTGGAGAGTCGTATACTGGAGCTCATAGGGTTTAAAGGCAATGTCGAGAAAATCTCTAATGTTTAAGCAATAGAAGTCAGGAGATGGCAACTTCATCTTCTGACAAAACAACACCCAATGGGATTGGAATCACCACCTGAACACCATTGTTACACTTGATTCTTTAGTATTCACAAGTACTTGTAGATGATTGTAGTTGATGTTGGGAGGGGAACGTTGGAATGTTGCCAAGTATCCAGAAGACATTGCAAGATGCTTTTGAAACAGTCAACTGTTTCGCACAGAAGCAGGGGAACATACATTATGGCTTGAGTATACCAAGGCAATCTTGTGACAAAAAGGAGACCTTGCTCATGTTGAAGCATAAGGTCATTTGTTCTCCTGTATCTTGCAATTTCTGGGTTCAAATCTTCTTGTAATAAAAAGGTCCGAGGATAGTGTTGGCATTGCACAAACTACAAGCACATTTGTGGTATGGAAACAATATTAGGGTTGACATCTGTGCTCGGCATGCTTGAAGTGATGGAAAGTCTGTCAAAGTTTGCCCAAAGTCAGGAATGGTTCATTTTTAATTTTGTAAACGTCAGTAAGATTTGTCAAGCTGATTTATATACCATGTATTGTGATCCAGCCAATAAGTATGGGTATCACTGGTTTTTTCAATTCTGGAATCTAATTGATAATGTTGACCATGCCATTTTCATCATCTAGTGGACAGACACCAAGTTACAGACAAGTTTTGGCTTTGTGAATTGCAGTATCCTATGTTACTTTGGGCATCATATGCAACTTGTAAAAGTTTCTTGAATGGTATCTTTATATGCTACATCTGTGAAGTCTCTTTCTGCCTTACGTTCTTCCTGTGATCCAGCAACATCCATACTTTGCTTTGTAAACTTTGGCTGTGCAGGCTGATGCTGTGTAATTAAGGTCCACTTGGTTCTTGTTTTGCAATTATTGTTTTGGGAATTCTTGTTTCATACTAACAAGGAGGTGTAGATTTTGATACTAATGTGTTTCTCATGTGCAAGTGCGAGGTCTGCCTTCCACTACATAGGGCAGAATTCCTGGATATGAGGGTCCAAATACACTAGGAATTTTCTGCAATTGCTTTATGTCAACAGAGAGTAGCTGCTATTAGGTGGATCATGATTCACACCTTATGATAGCCAACTGCAAGGGAACATGCTTTGAGCAGGATCAAGTCTTTTTGCTGACAAGACCAGCATGTACCTGTTGGCAGGCACTCTCTGGTGGTGGCAGCAGGGTAAGTAAGATCTGGTGGAGCTGACTGGCAAGAAGAAATTCTTCAAGGTGATACATGAAGGATGGTAAGCAATGATGGCTTGCACTTGAGAAACCTTGCACCATTATGCCACATAGACCTGGCAGCAAACTCCACCTGCTGTGCTTTCTTCCATTCCTGATTCAGCATCAGGACCATAAGATGAGCCCATCTCAAGTCCCACTTAAGTTGAGATGAGCTCTGATCTTCCAAGAGTGTGTTTTGAGTGCAGTTCGGAAAAACCTCACATCTTCAACCATCTCCATACAAAAGCACACAAACCCAATCGAATGTTCTTCATTCCTTTTTTATTCCCAGGTTTGAGCATGTCTCTGAACAAATGCTGCTCCACTATCTTATCAACACCCAACATATGCATCACCAAACAAAATTCGCTGCACTACTGGATCTCCCCTTCTGTATAAAGAAAACATTTTCCAATAACCTAGATTCAGAGGAAGTAGACATGGCAAGAGGAGTTATTGACAGATGCTGGAGCTTTGATTCAGAGGGAACACACACATCAAATGGTAACCCAGCACCTCTTCTATGCAAATCTACTTTCCATTTGGGAGAAATGATATGCAGGTGAATATACAACTTTTGTGTGTATCCTAAGGATTGCTTATCAATCCTTTTTGCACCATGAATTTAAGTAGTTATTATGACTCAAATATCTTCAGTACAGATTGGTGTATATTAGGTCTTCCTATGAGGGCCCTACTAGTGATCTTGAGCATGTCTCCCTCTTACCTTTGTTCAGGTGTAGAGCAGTTCGTACTTCAATCCCATATCATGAAAGAGTGATACTTTTCAGTGACACTTTTGTGGCCATACTAATCCATCTGATTTATTGTTGTATTTGTGGTGAAATTGGGAAACCAAGACCAATTATTCATGGATTGCATGCTACAAGCCATGTATATATAGGATTTTGTCAATCATACTCTCACATTGGTCCTCACAGTTCCTGCACTTTGGTCATCATCTGTAGAATGTAAGTTAAGTAAAACATCCACTTATGAAACATGAGTGCATTTCATGGTTGCACTTCACTAAGCTGTTTTAGTGGAAATGATATGGACAATATTTCACAAGATCAGAACACATTCTGATCAACATCACCAACAAAACATGAATGTAATAGTGAAATGTTTCACAAAGTGAACATGTTTACAAGCAAGTGACTTGTTTCACATGAGCTCTATATACAATTCACACTCATAATGTTATTGCTATCCCTTGCTTGATTTGCTATAATGGTCTGCCTAGCCAACTTCATGCTGAAATAGAAAATGGGTGAAAATCACTGAAGATGAATGACAGTGTGGGTTTTCCCATATTCCAATAATCTTTGCCAGTGACCCATTGGATGTAAATCTCAATGTGCAAAATACCACATTATAAAGTCTGTACAAGCATACATACAAACTTTGCACCACATCAAAAGGAAGAGCAGTGGCTGTATGTGCTGACAGAAGATTTACCAATCCCTCTAATACATACTAATAAAATTGGTAAGGATGGGAAGAAATCAATTATAGGTCTTACCCCACAGAAACTCCTGGTCTTCTGATTTACATGTCACTGGTTATACCAACCCTTCTGGGATTGAAGCTCACTGGCATCACCACCACCATTCATCAATTTGTCCAGCACAATATTGAGGTCAACTGACTGCCCATTCTCTGTCAGCTTCCTTATAGCTGCATGGACTTGGTCTTTGGAGAATCCCATGCTTGCAACCTTATTGATCACTTCATCAATGGTCACCCTATTTGTTGATGATGGAGTACCTGAGGAGGAACCCATATTGCTAGCACTGTTGCTATTATTGTTACCAGTCAAAGGTTGAGCAGTAGGGAATCGTGGGTAGCTTCCAGTATTAGGCACTAAAGGGTTGGTGCCTGGTGATGGCATCCGGTACCCAAAGGGTGCATAGGTTTCATAAACAGGTGGGGTGGTACGTCCAGGGTGATAGGGAGGTGGCAGTGCCAATTGCCCACCTCTGTTGTTGCCAGACAGGTCATATGTCTGGTCTGATGACAAGTTTGGTGAATGTTGTTGTGTTTGAGGTAGAGGCTGTGGGAAAGGTCTGTTTCCATAGCCTTCAGGCAAGTATGCAGGAACTTTTTCTGAACTATACTTTCCTGGAGGCTGGGGACTGTAGCTTGGAACATCTGACTGGAGGCTTCCATACTGTTGTTGACCATAAAACTGTTGCTGCTGCAGCTGAAGCTGGGTTTGAGGCTGCTGATATTGAATCTCTGACTGTGGTGGATGCTGACGGTGAAGCTGGGGTTGATGAGAGGCTTGCATGTGAGGCTGGTGTTGAGCTTCAGGCTGCCCTGACTGCTGTTGAAGATGCTGGTACTGGAGCTGAAGTGGAAGTTGTGGTGATTGATTCACTTGCTGTTGAGGGATTGGATGTGTAAGTTGCTGAGGCTGTGATTGGAGTGGTTGTGGCAAAGCTTGAGGTTGATATTGAGGCTCTGGCAGTGATGTCTGTGGTGTGGCCTGTAGCTGCAGCTGTTGAGAATGCTGAGGTGGAAGTTGCTGATGAGCTTGCTGCTGAGGTTGTGATTGAAGCGGTTGTGACAAAGTTTGAGGTTGATAATGAGGCTCTAGCTGCAATGTCAGTGGCATGGCCTGTACTTGCAACTGTTGAGAATGCTGAGGCAGAAGTTGCTGATGAGCCTGCTGCTGAGGTGTCAAGACAACATTTTGTTGCTGGGTCTGAGATTGCAATGGGGGTTGCTGTTGCTGTTGGGGTATCTGTTGAGAAATTCGTTGAGGAATTTGTTGCTGAGTAGATGACAGAGACATATGCTGAGTTGGCAACTGCTGTTGCTGGAGTTGCAGTTGATGCTGTAACTGTGGAAGTTGGTACATGGCAGGATCAATCTGCTGTCCTGAAGAAGGTGGATCAAGGGAAAATGTAGTCTCCACTTGCTTGGGAACTGGGGGTTGCACCTCAACAACAGTTTGGACAGGTGCAGCTGAGCTCACACGTGCCTCCATTTTACTATCATGCTGAAGCTTGGCAAGCTTCAGTTGTTCCTCCACAATCTCCTGCTTATCACGCAAGACCTGCACACCTCGCTGTACCTGCCAATTGGAAACCTTCTCTCCTCAGAATCTGCTAACTCACATTGCAGAAATTTGGCCCTACCAATTATGATGTGTTACCGATTAACTCATATTTGAGATTTACATCATTTGGTGATGCTACACTAATACCAAGTACCTCTGGACCAATAATGTGGACCAAACTACACTCTTCAACCAATCACAACAGTTATGGGTGTGTTCTTGCAGTTGTAAGTCTGTGTTGGACATGACACATGCATAAGACCAAGAAGACCAAGACATAAATGTTACCTGTGAATATGACTCTAATCACAGTAAAATTACAGTACTAGGATGTCATAGTGTATGTGTCTATATGGCTGGATCAGTCATCACAATTTCCCAATTCAAAAAAATTAACACAAGTTACACAGTAGGAACTGGAAAATAGCCTCAACTCATGCATGATACTCATTTAGTCATATTCTTGCCAAAAGCCATTTATTTTCCGAGATAGCCAACATTGAACCTCCCTGTAAGGATGACATGTCTGATAATGATATATTTCAGAGGACTGTGTCTGTAGATATACACCATTAGAATGCATAGCAAGAGGAGGACACACATACATATCTATGAGATTGCAGAGAAAACTCAACAACATTCTGAAGGTAAACCATGCTGTTTGTGAATCCAGAATATGACAAAAATGACTGTTGTCATAACCTTATTAGTGTCGTTCACAAAGTGCCAGACCATCACCTTTCATCACAAATAGCAGTGACTAGATGCTATGAGTTCCCCACTGTCTCCATGAGCTCCTGATAGTGGGTCAAAAACTTACCTCTCTGACCATGTTCTCTAAGGATCTCAGCTTGCCATCAGCTGCACCATGATGGTCAGCTGACTCAACCTTGAGTTTCCCCACTGTGTGTTCAATGCGCTGGCTATTGAACTCCAACTGAGAGAGACGACCACTCATGCCCTCCAACACATGCAACAAGTTGTCTGCATACTTCTTCATTGTCCGTTCCACTGTTGCCACCACTGTGGCCCATTCAACAGATTCCCTCCCTGCAGGGTGTCCTGATTGATCATGTGATGGATTGTTCCACTTTGGTCGCTTCACATCAGAGAAAAATGTTCAAGAATTCATCAGAAGCATCTATGTACCAAGAGATTCAGAACCACAATTCAGCCATTTCAACCATGAACAGAGGTCCTTCTTTCTTGACAAATTTTCAAGTTCTACTTCTCTTGTGAATCTCGAGCTAATAATGTGAAACATTCCTCATGGGATCAACATGTCTAGGTTAGAGAACAACAGTTGTTCTCACATCAGTCAATAGTGCCATATGTCACACAAATGAAAAACAAACAATATAAAATTGTATATCAAAATTTCAGAATTCAACAACATTTGTACAGCAAGGTGCTACTATTTAGCAATACCCTGAGTCTGTAACATAAGAAATGGATTGAAACCCTTAAGTACACACACACACACACACACACACACACACTACCGGTCCTAGAATGCGTCCATTCTTTCAGAACAAGGATAGAAGGGAGAGAGAGCGGGAGAAAAAAATGCCGGGCGAAGTCATTTCAAGCCTCAAAGAGTCCCCCACTTGCCCCCGAGGAAGGGAAGCTGAATCAGGTCCAAATTGAGCAACATAACAAACAATTATGACATGTTTGTGATATGTTTATAACCCTCGGTTTCTAGGGAAGAGAAGAAGAAAGCAACGGGTTAGCTTACAAGGGGAGATGGGGACAAATTGCGGCGAGCACGGTCGTCCACCTGCTGCGTCGTCGTCGACTTGCTGGCCTCCGCGGCAGGCTGAAACTCAAAACTCGGAAGCAAATCGTCGTTTCCGAAATCAAACACGGGTCCCGCGACCGCACTCTTGTAGCCGTGTGTAGTAGTACCACCGCCCTTATTACTACTACTGGGAGCATGTTCCGCGTGCATGAAATCGAAGAAGGACTCTTCCATGCTCGTGGACGACGTCCCCAAATTCTCCATCTCCTCGAAACCAAAGCTAACCCCGCCCCACCAAAAAAGAACAAAAAGTAAAATCCAAAAATTCACAAATCGCGTACAAACAAACGAGAAACAAACCAAAAAAGACTTCAAAAGAAACTGCGATCTTTCAACCGAGATCCATCGCAAGCAAGCAAACACAAATCGCAACAACAAGCGCACCAACAAACAGCCTTTTGTTCTCTTCTTCGTTTGCTCTGGAAAAGCTTCGCGGCACTGTCGGAGCTTACTGAAAGCTTCGGGGGAAGAGAAAGGAAAGGAAAGAAAAATAAGAAGAAAAGAGAAAAGAAAGGTGAAGTGAGGGAAAAGTTAGGTAAAGGGAAAAGGTGGCTCCGTCCTTTGTAGACCCATTTTATTTAATCCTTGGCAGAAAAAGCAAATACTCTCGAACGGTTTTCTGAATTTTACGTAATGTGGAATAGGCCCTGCCGTTCCAACCAGGAACACGGCGAAAAAGGCAAGGTCAGGTGACGTTCCGTTGGGTTATAACGGGATTTTCCAAGGCCTGTTCCAATGTAAAATCGGTTTTTTCATCACAGGCTCTTCCCCAGAAGAGCCACGGCCTATTCCAAATGTAACCGGTTTTCTTACCACAGATGGGCTCTTCCAAGGCCTGTTCCAAAGCATAACCAGTTTTCGCACCATGGGCTTGCCTTTTACAAGCCATAATTGATTTTTTAAAAATGGTTGATTCATATTAAAATGGACAGTTATAGCATAAAAACAAAGTCGAGATCAGCGTTCTTTTAATATGAAGTTTAGCCAAGATGCGAAAAAGTAAATAAAAGGGAATTAGTTGTTGCAATATTCCTGCTTTAAAAAATCACCAAATTTCAAGATTTCTTTTTTGGGTGGGGGTGGGAATTTTTTTTGCCAAATTTAGTTTGGTAGCAGTTTTTTAAACTAGTTTAAAAGCTAGTAAACATGTAATGTGAAATCCCTCTTGGGACGCTAGCAGACGATGAAACCTCTGAAATTTGAAAAAAAAGAATCCCTTCTCAACATAGATGTCCTATTTATCCCACATACAAATAGACTTGTAAAAATGCCTGAAATTTGAAAAAACAGAATCCATTGTCAACATAGATGTCCTAGGGTAGAGCAGCCCTTTGCCATTCAGGGGCCAGTGGGCGAACACCTGGAGAGGGGACAGTCAATATCTGTTCGTTATTCACCAATGTACTTATTACCGAATATTCGGCGAAAATTCTACTGTTCAAATTTTTGGCCTCCACTGTTCAGGGGCCTCTTTTATGATTGGTGAAGGGGGTAGTTCCAAAATGCCTTTTAAAAACAATTGAGTGCCTTTAGGGATTATGGTGTGTGTTAGAGAGTATAAGATGAATAGTTGTGCATGCTTGCTTGACCCAAAAAAGATACCCATGTGTGTGCTAGGGGGTATAAGATGAATAGTTGTGCATGCTAGCTTGACCCAAAAAAGATACCCATGTGTGTGGTGCTAGTTTGGCTGTTCGGAGCTTGGTGTTTTTGTGAATGGATTTACAAAATTTTTTTTGCAATTTGTCAACTTTGAGCACATTTTTTCACTTTGTAGATTTGTCAGCATTCGGTAATGGGTGTTGTATGGAACATTTATAAGGGTTTGAGAGTTTGGTTTAGGGGTGGGGGCCTACACATTTAATAATAAATCTAAATAACCTTAGTCAAGAGCAAGTGCAAAAAGAACAAATTTCTTTGAACTTGATTCAATAGACCATGAGAATGCACCAATTGTTGTTCCCTCATTTACATGCAAAACAAACCAGAAGAAAGGAGCCATTAATGGACTACTTGCAATCTCATGTCATGATTAGTCCTAAATACCTAGCAATTATTTGTAAGAAGGCTATGGAAAAGGCAGGTGCAGAAGTAATTAGGGAAACATGTCGCAAGGAAAGGGAAAAAAACAAGGTTAAAAAATTTATAACTTACTTCAATATAGATGAACATGCATATTAGAGTGCAACTACCAAAAATGCAAGAGCAGATGTTGAATACAATTGGTTTATAACAACTATTAAAAAAACAAGGTAGCATCTACATGAACATCTTCAAGCTTCTTGGGATGCACAAGGGTCAAAGATCATTCCAATTACAAGATTTTCAAGGTTTACTCCAGCACAATGGGAAACAAGGTTACAAGCAAAGGTTAGACTATTTGTTTGCGGTCACATTAAAGCACATTTGCCTTATTCTAATGAATAACCAAAGCAAAGGGGGGTGGAAAGGTTTAAGGTTTAAAAGGCTTAGGGCTAGGATCACTAGCAATTGCAACCAAAACTGTAACCAAGAGGATCATTAGTAGTTGTAATCAAAACCACAACTAGGTGGATCACCATCAACTACAACCAAAACCACAACTAGGAATATCACCAATAGTTGCAACCAAGACCATAACCATGAGCATTGTTATTAACTACAACCAAAACCACGAATATCAAGATCACGACTAGGAAAATCAATGCAGTTACAAACACAAAAGATGTAAGACACAAACCACTAAGATCATGATGACCAAGAGGGTTGCTAATAGGTTTGACATGATAAGGGAAAAGGAAGATGATGATCAACACAAGGATCACAACCAAAATGGTCATGACAGTTGCAAGCATAAGAAATGCAAGATTTGGACCACCAAAATCGATATCACAATAACCAAAAGGGTTACAAGTAGTTATAAGCACAAAAGATGCAAGATGAAGACCACCAATATCAAGTTCACAATGACTAGGAGGGTCACCAATAGTTCCAACCAAGAGGGAAGAAAAAAAAGACAAAGATCAACATGACGATCGTGACCAAAAGGATCACGAATTGTTGTAAGCACATGCAAAAGACGCAAAACTTAGACCACCAAAATCACGATCACGACAACTAGAAGGTCGCTAGTAGTTGCAACCAAAAGGGAAGAGAAGGAAGACGATGATCAACATGAGGATTGTGACCAAGAGGGTCACAAGTAGTTGCAAGAGATGCAAGCACAAAAGATGCAAGATTCAAACCACCAAGATCAAGTTCACGACAACCAAGAAGGTCATTAGCAGCTACATCCAAAAGGGAGGAGAAAAAAGACGATGATCAACATGAGAACCACGACTAAGAAGGTCATGAGCAACTATAAACACAAGAGATGCAAGATGAAGACCACCAAGACCAAGACCACTAGCGGTTGCAACTAAGAAGGAACAAGCTTGAAGCGCTTGAGCTTCAAGCAATTCAGCTCAAAAGTTGTACCGATAGTTCATCATGATTGCCTGAGCTCTGAAAAAAAAAATGTGTGCAAATTTTAGTAGACGTAGCTGAAGGAGGAAGTGGTGGTGGCCAAGAATGGGCAACAAAATTAGGGTTTCATTCTCTCTTGCCCTCATCATTGTCCATTAAAAAAACATATTTTTAAAATTATGTCCGTTGAAACTAAAGATGAACATTTTTTTGCCCTTTTTTGTTCATCCTTATTATGTATTCAATATTTTGTGAAGAGGGTAGTAACGTTTGGTCGTGGATCATTGAGCATTTGCTTATGCATGAGTAGGATGATGCTCATGTGTTGCTAAGCGATCAAGGAATTTTCTTGTTGTGTTTTTGGCCCTCGGACACTAAAATATGCATAACTTGCTCATTTCTTGAGTTTTTCTAAAGATGCAAGTGCCCTTGGATACGCAACTCTTAGCTCTACAACTTTTATTTGGATTCTTGCTGCGATGGAACAACATTTGAGATGCATCAGCTCTCCAAACCTTTAAGTGTTCACTCACTGGCTGCTCTACCCTATTTATCTCACATACAAATAGGCTTGTAAAAATGCTTGAAGATCACAAATATCGATTACCTACCCACTTTTGTGTAAAAGATGGGGATGAGGAGGATAAGGTAAACATTAGGCCAATTGAAGGCCTACTACTATGCAAAGGCATGTCAGAAACGGTCAAAACAAAACAAAAAAAGAAAAAGAAAAAAAAACAGAGAAGGAGGGGGAAAATAGAAGCACAAATCTTCTTTTTTCAACACAACAGACAAACAGAGTGAGGATCGTCAAACTTGCAGCAGGATTCTAGCAAAGGCTAAAATCTTTTTATCTAATTGGAGAGAGAGAGAGAGTGACATTTGGTCCCACTTCTTGAGGAATATTGATGTATTATTGAAGTTATCCTTAAAAGTTACCCTATCTCTTAAGCCCTAGTTTGACCTTGTAATCTCGGTTTCATCCCCAATTTGACTGTAGCCAACAGGTACTGTGTTCTTAGGAAGGGCTATTACCTAGCCCAGACTTCTTTTTTTCTTTTTTCTTGGGGGGGGGGGGGGGGGGGGTCCACCGGGCCGACCCCTACCTCTTTCACTTTTCCCCCAACAGGCCCCCCATCCACCCCCCCTCTCCCCCCCCTCCCTCCCCCAAACTTTTCCCCCCCTTTCCCCTCACA
>Ga0116229_10000318_pt1 | contig 59390 bp, 35 predicted proteins | sample S1TSphgellanicum_3_FD_87313 | JGI IMG/M metagenome (GOLD analysis project Ga0116229, IMG submission 87313) | Host-associated microbial communities from peat moss isolated from Minnesota, USA - S1T2_Fc - Sphagnum magellanicum MG | ecosystem: Host-associated > Plants > Peat moss > Unclassified...
AAAACCTAGGTTCATAACCCTATGGTGGATTCACAAACGGTAAGTATTTTAAAAAAACAGAAAAAAAAAAAAGCTGGAATTGAAGGGGGGGGGGGGGTGAAACTGAGAAAACCATCAATTTTGATGGAAAAGTGAGTTTTATCCCGTCTTTCCTTTTTCCTGAGCGCCTCCACTGCTGCTACATGTATTTTCGCTGCTTCTACTTATACAACTACTATAATTAGTCTTGAACTTTATGCATTAAATGCTGGGTTTCAGCATTTCATACTGAGATTTAATAAAATGTCTTTATTTTGCTGATACCACTGAAAGAGGGGTAGGGGGTGAAAGGAGGCCCAAAGACAGGGTGAAGACAGGGTTACTTTAGGGATAACTCTATTATAAAAAAGAAATGAGTGAGTACTCCCACAGTGAGAATTACTTTATGGTTAACTATATTAAATGTACGAAACCGTACTCAAGAAGGTACGAGGTGTTAGTTCACCTTGGCCATAAGTACATAAGGGGCGTTTATTAATTTACTTTACTTCAATGTGTACTAACTTGTAAGTACATAAAAATCGAAGGTTGGTAAAGCAGTAAGAGTCACCAACAAAATATAACCATCGTGGCTAGTAATGGGACAGGAGCCCTATGGAAAATTGTTTCTTGTTCACTTATTCTTATCCACCCGAAGTGGTGCCAATGCAATCTTATCATCAAGTGATGACTTTAGAACAACCAAACTTTGGACGTTGGTTTTCCTAAGACTATCTTTAGCCTATGATGTTTCAGTTCGGAGGTCCCATTTATGTCCATCCTTGAAAAGCTGTACTTTCTCTTCTGTAATAACAAAAAGTTTCATGTCAAGCATTTGGAGAATTGGCTTATGAATTTGGAGAGCATCTTATATTTGTGAATATTACTTTGAGAAGAAGAGGCACCTTATGCCTAGAAAAAGGCCCCTTCTAGGCTTAAGTTGCCTCTCACTCCTATGGCCTCGTGATCTACATAACCATTTAGGTTCATCAATAAAATTCACCTCATGTTTTATGAGGCCTATTGAATCGGCCACATTCCGGAAATACAGAGCTGGACTGGGCCAGTGTTTCTCTTAATGGCAAATTTTCTCCAAATTTCAACGTGAAAAATATGATTTCTACCTACACAAAGGATTTTTCTTGAGAAAAATGGCCCAAATTTGCCAACTTTTGAATAAAGTATAGGGTAAAGCCTTAGGATGAGGGCATTCTCAAAATAAGGGGCCTAGGATGAGGCAATAGTCAAGTCCAGCCCTGCATTTTGGGAAGGTCCTCACCCATGAGCTTTACCTATCATAAAGCACAAGGAAAAAATTATCATGAACCAAACCCGTGTAGATCCTGAGGCCTAGGAGTGAGAGGGATATTATGCCTACTGCTCAATAGTGAGAGGAAAATTATGCCTACTTATAGGTATAAGAACCCTAGCACTATTGAGGAGTAGGCCCTCCCAGTTTCTAGGAAGGAAATTGATGGATATAAGGTGCCCTCCAAATACATTACAGATTTGCTCCAAGTGTTTTACAAGAACTCCAAATTGCTACAATCTTATGATAACTTCCAGAAGAATGTAGACAAAAATAGAGAAGGATTTTTTAATTATTTCCACCTTCATTTCTATTATGTAACCAAATTTGACAAAATTATTTTCTGGATGATTGCCACTTTGGCTATAGCACAAAATCATTAAAACAAACACTGGACTCGGCTACCAATTGTCCTAAAACCTCTTATTTTGGGAATACCACCACCATGGGGCCTTACCTCACGAACAACGTGTTTATCTTTTTCCATAAAACGACTTCAATCAGGTGAGTCTTGACATAAGGCTCAAGGTTCAAGCGCAAATTCTGACATATTTTGGATGTAAATACTTTTCAGCTCCAACTTTCCAACGGGCCCATGTGCCTCACACGTCATAGGGGCCCACTCTCTCTATCTATGCTTTCAGCAACCTCACATGCGTTTGACATGGTTTATGCAAGTTGAGATAGAAGACTTTTTTGTGTATCTCGTGGGCGTGCGCTCGTCGTGGGATTCCTTTTCCTTGAGACTACAATAATGATATGAACCTGCCAAACCTTACGTCAATAAACGTGGATCTAAAACGTGGTAAATTCCACCATCATTGTATGGATGTGAACATGCAGCAGCCACACCAAGTCATCCTCAAAAAGACATTAAATACGTCAGGGGTCATTATTTCAGGTAGTACGAACCGTTTATTGTCACGATAGCTGCCAAGTGGAAGTGCAATAATGTATGCTGCCCAGGCATCTAACCAATCAAGAGATTTGAACCTTGTCAGATCAGAGATTCGAACCTTATCAGATCGAGAGATTTGAACCTTGTTCCTATATGACTGGATTGTCACCTATCTTCATTGTTTGGTTGTTTTACAACACTCACCCAATAGCTCTGCTTGGAAGGCATACCTTTGGTGTACGTTCTAGAACGAGAGCCTCACATTTACTAGCCAATACCTTTTTTAATCTATGCTTTCGTTTTGTAGGTTCTTTGTTTATGGGTTGATATTTTGGTGTCTTAGGTGTAGAAGAATAATTGATTCTTTTTTCTTGCCTTTTTTCCTCTTGCTGCCCATTTGCCCATCCAAGATGTGTCTCAAGGTGTTTAGACACATTTTCGTACTTCCCATTACACACCTGGGGTCCTGCTATGCACATTTTGGACCTATAATGGAACCCATCCCTCCTCCTGCTGCATCTCACTCCTGATCCAACAGTTGATATGCTAAACACAAAATTGAACCAACTGTTTGATTTAGTGAAGGCAAAAATTGAAAATACTTCCACCCTTCCAAAGTATTTGCATCTTGGTACTTTTATTTCACTAATTACAGGTCCAAAATGTACATAACAACAGCCAAATTTGTGTACTGGGGCAGCAAAATAGAATATCGGGGCCAAGGGCAGAGAATGAAAAAAAGAAGCATGCAATATTTTTGTACTACCTACAATAAGGATCTATAGTTTATTTAACGTTTTCCATCATCCTATGAGTCTCTTTCCATTATGTTGTTGTGATCACAATTATAAAAAATAGTGATTCAAAATAAAATGGAGCAACGCTTCTTGCTCCAAGGACATGCACTTTCTATTGAAGACTTGTACCCAGGCTAGAAATATTTAGGTAATTAATGTGAGGAACATTAGGAACATTTTACATGTAGGGTATTTTTTACAGAATTTAAAAAGAATAACTGCTTCTGAATAAAAGTAAATGTCATTTTTTAATGATTAATAATTTGATCTAGGGCTTGCATGTGGTTAATGTTTAACTTGTAGAGTTGAAATGCTTGTGATCATAGCTAAAATCTAGATCAAACAAATGCAGTTGGAAGCTATGCTTTTGGGATAAAAATTATGATCAAAAGATTTTAATGGAAAAAGGTTGTTTGTCATGAATCGTGACTTTAGTTTTGGACTTGCAATTAAGGTTGAAGTGCAAGAGAAAATGCATGTTGAAATTTTTTCCCAAGACTCAAACACATTCCCAAAAATGTGTGAGAGTGTAAAATAGTGAGTTTCAAGCATTCCTAAAAGAGAAGCACTTAGGGAGTTCTAGTTTCAGGATCGTCTCAAATTTTTGGAACAAAAATGTATGTAGTAAACATGATTCAAATTAGGCCCCCAATATACCAGTGGAAAGCTTTTGAAGTGTAGATATAAAAGATGACTTGCATTCTGTATTTGGAGTTGTGAGTTAAAAGTTAAATGATTAAAAGAATCATTGGTCCAAAATCATTGATTCTCACTAAATTTACCTAGGAAATAAAGGTCAAATGGCTTTTGAATTGGGCATGTAATATGATATTGAAAAGATCTTTTTAAAAGTTATAATGTTTCTTTTAAAAAAATTTCAATTGAAATTAATATGGGAGAGGAATGAACTCATAAAATTTTGGAACTTAGTAATTTTGGGACTCCCACTTGTGAGTCCTAAAACTTTTGACAATTTGGATGGAGCTATAACTATTAATCACGTAGAAATTATTGTCACATATTTCATGGCCAATGATGCCAACTATGGCAATTACCACAAAGGAAGCTATGCATCATACATCCTTGCAAGTTTCTCATGAAAGAAAAGAGCTCCAAACCTACTGCAACTGTTTCCAAAATTTAATGTCCAAACAATTTTACTATTCTTGATGAAAATATTGCAACTAGTGTTGCTAAATCCAAATTGACCATGACCTTGTAATTATTAAAACCATGCAAAGTTCCTTTCATTTTTTTCTTATCATCACTTCATCCCACATTTTTCATTTTATTTTTCCTTACTTTGATTATCTCAATTTTGAACTGAAGTCAATAATTTATCCCTAAACATATTTCTTCATATTGTCCTTATGCCGCCTCCTCCCACTACACTAGGCCTTAGTGCCTCGTTTTGGTTTTATGTGTAAGCTGCCAATGTGACTCCTGATACAACCTCGTGTTCCTTGCGAAATTCAGACTTTGTCTCCCTTTACTTTTCTTCTGCCTACTGCAGACAGTGAAAGGAGAATTCAACATGTGCCCATTTTGCATATCTTACAAGTTTCTGTCGTGTGTCCTACATCAAGATTTTGTGAGATAGTGCGATTGGCTTGTATGGCGAAAGATTTTTTGTACACTGACATTCACCTTTCAGGTCCTTAATCTTGATGTTGTTCAGTTGAACTGGTACAAGGATTTGGTCAAGCATAGTAATAGGAAACCCTCTATTCGTGACTTGCATATTAAATAGATGGTCCTTATTCAATATAATTTGGGTACTTATTCTGTTTCATATTAATTAGTTGGGGGTGCCTCATAAGCCCAACTTTTTTTTTTTTTGGGGGCAATGAGTCAATTTGATTGGTCCATGTCCAAAAAAAGTTGAAACTATGCAGGCTCCCCAAAATAGAAGATTCTATGCAAAGATCAAGTGCCTCCCCCTTTGGCCCACCTATGTAGGTGAGAAGGGAAGGACTTTGGGCAAAACATATGAGATTAAAGCGAGGTGCTATTGAGAACACCCTTGGGGAACATATTGGGAACCCATTGGGAACTTGAAGGGAACAAAGGAAAAATGAAAAAAATCCTCCCCACAACCCAAAACTTAAAAGAAAAAAAAATTGAGGCACTTTGAGTGCATGCTGAGCCTTCCCATTGGCTGCATGAAATTTCTCTTTCCAAAACTGTTCATCACCATTTTTGGCCTGGGCTAATACCCACATTATAAACTGGGGGTACTTATTTATACTGTGACTCAATTTAAATAGTTGTGGCGACCCCACCTTGCGTGATGGGCATCTTTGATTGGACTGTCACAAAAGAACAAATCAACCTTTGGATAGTCCCGAAATAGATATGTTGTATGCTCCTCCTTTGGGCTGGTTATATAGGTCACAAGAGTAAAACTTATTGCAAAGGATATGGGATAAAGTGAGGAGCTATTGGGAACATGTTGGGAACCCATTGTGAACTTGACAGGAACACAATGGGATAAATTCAAAAATCCAACACCTCCACCCTCCCCCAAAAGGGAAAAAACCTGGGCACCCTGGGTGCATTCTGGCTCACCTGATCTGCTGCAAGAATTTCTTTTGCCCACCTGTATTCTTCTATGAGCACTAGGGCAGCTTCAACACATATCCATTGAATAATTAATTAACTTTCAAGAATCCATGGTGCAAAGTAAAGTATTTCAATAGATTCCTATTTTTCCTTTGCAAATTTTTTTTCTTGAAAAAAGTAATTTTGAAAATTTCAACATATTTACATAATTAGTAAGTTGTGAAGGTAGTATGGTGTTGAGGCTTGGACCTCTCCAGTGCATGTTGAGCTGTCTCATTGGCTGGCTATGTGAAATTTCTATTCATAAGACTGTTAATTGCCATTTTTTGGCCTGGGCTGATGTCTCTTCTTAAGAGCATTGTTGCCTCTATTAATTAGTGAGGGACAAAGGACACCAAATATATATATTTCTTTTTTATCGAACCACATTTGATTGACCATCACCAGAGTTTTTGAAAAACATTGGTTTCTCTCCAAAATAAAAGCACATAGGTGCTTCCCATTGGCCTGCCTCTGAAGTCTATATTTATGAAAGTTCAACTTTGGCCAAAGCATATGGGATGAAAGTGTGGTGCTATTGGAAATGTATTGAGAAGAGTTTGGGAACTTGGAGGGAACCCCTTGCAAACTTGATGGGAAAACAGTGAGAACAAATTGAGGATAGCAAAACAAATCCCTCTCCCTAAACCCCCATCCCTTCCCCAAAAACCAAAAAGAAAAAAAACTGAGTTCTCCTGACTGCATTTGAACCTTCTCATTAGTTGTATGAAAATTATGGTCCTAAAACTGATTGTCACCATTTTTGGCCTGGGCTAATGCCCCTGGCTAACATGGTGCATACATATATACAGTAGTATCTTTAGCATTCCAGCAATGATATTTTTTCAGTAATTGTAATATTTTTTCAAAACTATCTGCCCACAAGCCAGAAGTTCTGGAAATTATGTTCTACCTAATGTACATGGTCATTTCAGCCAAATTGATTGGCTCATCACCAACTTTTTTGGAACATATGGCACTTCCAATAGAAGCACCTCTTTGGAATGTCGATTGTAAAATAGAATCAAACTAGTGTAGCCTGTGCTGTTGGCCCCAAGTGTGAACGCATTGAGCGCTCAACTGAATTTTCCTTTCAAACCCAATTTTTGCAATTTGTTTGAATATCCAGCAAGAAAATCCACTCCAAAATAAATTTCTTTCACACCTTAGCTCTGAAAATTGTGAAATAAACTCCATTTAATCTATCTTGCCTAGGGCTTTCCAACAACACCAAGAACACCCTCAAATTCCAATACAGTTTTGCGTTTCAATTTCATTTAATTTTCATTGAAAAAATGGTTCAATAATCAATAGCTTCCACACCAGAGCTCAGAACAGTCTCAAACCAAGTGGCTACACCCCTACTCATCGAGAGCTTTCCGAAAATATCAAGAGTGTGACACCAAACACAATGTGATGAAAACTTGCCAATGTCAATAAAACAAAGCACCCACAATAAGGGGGAGAGAAAGGTACATGAGGGAAGAACCCAAGTCCAAGCAAATAGAAGAAACCACCAACCAGGGTGGATTGCAAGGGGAACATGAATGAATCAAGTACTCAAAACCCACCCCCCCCCAAGTTGAAAGGAGCATGTCAGATAAGGAGAAGGGAGGAACAGTGGTTTGGGAGATCTCAGCTTGACCAAACAAAACAAAGCAAACTACCTTGCTTCATAAATAGATGTGCTAGGTCCACCTTTCCAGTTTATATACATGAGAGTTGAATTTTGGGCAAACTGTATGGGATAAAACTGAGCTGCTGTTTGAATAATATTGAGGAACAACTTAAGAACTTGGTGATCCCTATGGGAACACATTGGGAACAAGGGAAAATACAAAAAAAATCCCCCTCCCTCCTTTCCTCCCTAAACGGAAAAAACTGGACCTCTCATGACTGCATGCTGAGCCTTCTGATTTCTTTATTTCACAAATGTAAGAAATTCATTGCAGAAACGAACTAGTACACAGAGGAGCCAGGGGGATAATGAAACTTTATTTTCAAGTTGAAAACTGTTTGTCACCATTTTCGGCGCGGGCTAATGGCTGGGGCACAAACTGTGGGACATAGTACATTCTGTCAGCTTGTAAAAAAGTTTATTTATTTTTCAAATAGCTTAGCTGTTGTTCACTAAACTTGGGAGAGGGCTAGCTAAGTACATTGGCACCTCCATCAGACCTCTGCAACAAAGTTACCTCTATCATTACAGGTCAAGTGGCTGGGTTGCAAGTGCGAGGCATTCAGTTAGTACATAATAATTTTAATGTGTGCTCCTACTTGCAGCCTGCCATTTGCTTTCACTGACAAAAGTGTTGTTCTAAAGATGAAGTTGTGCGGTACTCGGTCTGACTCTCAGACCTTGTAGTAAACAATAAACTGTACTGTGAGGGGCAGTGTTTTTGGAAACGATTTTAAAATAGTGGTAAAGTCACAATGATCCATAAAAATATTCAGCCACATTTGTTTATAACTGAATTATGACAAAGCGAACAAAATTAAAGAACCTTTCTATATTATTGCTAATGTACTGCAAGTTGATATAAATGATCTGCCTATATTATTGGTCACAAATTAATGTAAATGTCTGATGATGAGAGAGGGGAAAGTGGGAGAAATCTGGCGACAGAGAATGCCAAAAAATACTTTTTTTTCGAGATTAAAAAAAAATCATTACTTTCTTGTGAAATCTTGCCCTTAAAAAACCTCTGATCAGGAGAGAGAAATGACTGGGTGTGCCACTGTGCAGACTGCAGACCACTTTCTGTACTGCCTTTTCTGAAAATTCAATATGAGTTTTGTGCCTGATGAACATAAGAAGTACATAAAAAGTATACAGTAGTACTTTTCAGGTTTGACACATGGGTGCCAAATACTTTTTTTTTTTTTTGAGAATCCTTTTCAGTAGTAAAAGTATGGTTTTATGAAATTGGACAATAAATATAGCCAACTTCCTTCGTAAGTTTTTTGGACTCCGAGCCTCCAACATAATGAGACCTTTCACAAAAGAATTTACTATTTCTTTTTGCAAAAATGTGGAGACAAAATAGAATTATCCGTAAAGAAATGAAAACCCAGCACCAACAACCCTGAGTTTGGTCATAAACATGATGCGATTCCATAAAAAAACCTGCAACAAGTACATTAGCATTCAAGGGAGGGTTGAAACTCAGAAAAACATCAATTCTTGTGTAAATTGAGTTTCATCTTGTCTTTCTTTTTTCCTGAAAGCCTTCACTTGCTACATATATTTTCACTGATCCTACATGTACAACTACTATAATTACTCTTGCCCATGCTGAGATTTAATAGGATTTCATTACTTTGCAGATAATGTTTAGAAATATTGACATTTCCAATCTAAAAACAATTTAATTACTGCCAAACCTGAAAAATAATAATGATATTGAGTCATTTCTTCTTTTATTTCTTCTATCTCTACAGAACTTTGTGAACCTCAACCCTAATGTGTTAAATGTGAAGACTACAACTTGAACCCTATTACCCTACACCTCAAAAACCCATCTACAATAAAATTCAATTGGGTATCTCAAAGTTCATTAGAATTTTGTGTTTAGTCTCTAGTTATGTGGAGTTCATCCTTAGATTTCTTGTTTACAGATATCTCTATCATAACCAGGTGGCTACCAGCTACTGCGAATAAATACTCTCAAACCTCATGCATTTAATCCTGAGTTCCAGCATTTTATACCCATATAATAAATTTTCATTACTTTGCAGATAACGGTGTTGAGAGGTTGAAAGAGGGGTTAGGATGAAAGAAGGGCCCAAAACCAGGGCACTTTATGGATATCTCTATTGGATCAAGTTTCAGTCAAAACATTATGTCCATTATGGCTCTTCCGCATGGCAAAGCCAAATCTTTGAGAAGATTTTATTTGATGAATAGAACATTCTCAAACGCTCTACAAGATGCTTTGTTTTCCTTGGAAACAAATTTTTAATATTATTTCAGCATGTCTAAAAATAATACAACTTTTGTCAAACGTGCTAGCCAACTTGGTACCTTGCTGATGGTGAAAACCTGCCAAATGTCAATAAAGCAAAGCAAAAAAGGTGGGGGGAAACCTCCTCAATAGCTAGCTGTCAAATCTACATAGTGGCACCAACCTATATATAATTCCACATGGTTCAAGACCAAAGGTGGAATTTGCTGTTTCTGTGGTACCTTGGAGTACATACAAAAAGCTTGTGATCGAAGATGACAAGGATAGGGAAAAGTAACAGAGAAAATTATTTGTAGGTAGGGGAAGGCCAGGTTGTCAGTGCAATACACTCTGGAACCAAGGCTGCAACCTGATTTTCAACTACAAAAGCTGATATCAAGGTCTCATGATCTTCGCCACTAAACAAAACACTGTTCCTGACCTCTGGGGGCCTGGCCCAGCTCGCAGTGTTTCTTTTACTGCTGAATTTTCGTCAAATTTCGACTCGAAAAATATGACTTCGACCTTTACAACGAATTTTTCATGGAAAAAAACGACCTAACTTCGCCAGATTTTGAAGATAAGTTCCATGAGGTAGCCAAGAATATAGAAGGATTCTGTTTTTTTTTTCCTACTTTCATATCTAGTATGTAACCAAATTTGGCAAAATTATTCTGTGAATGATGGTCACTTTGGCTACATCACAAAATCCTTAAAAGAAACCCTGGGCCTGGGGCTCCAAGAAGCATGATGCAAGAGGGATATGTTTATGGTGGGTTCTTCTGGCTGTCCGGAGGGCATTATGTTTTGCCCTCCATCCCACCAGTGCAATAACCTTCTATACAGGGTGCATTTTAATTATGAAAAATACAGATGCCTCCATTAACACAAAAAAGCTGTGAGGGCTTTACAGACTTAATGGGATATCCATAAGGGCAAGGGCCATGATAATGCACAGTAAAGGATCATACCATTCATCTGCAGAGCACACCATTCTTGTAAAACATTGTCAATTTAAGGGAATTACAATAGTGCTTTGACCTCGCAAATGTGTAGACAAATTGCTATTTGAGAAAAAAAAGGTTTTATGTCATATTGTGACCACATGCCATTTGTGAAGTGTCCTGTACAGTTGGTATGTTTATGTGGCAAATATATGTTCCTAATTTTTACATGATTGTATTTCGGCAAGGCTTGTTATGCACCCAACCTTTTACCTTGATGGTTCCAACTTCAGTTCTTTGAACCAATCTTAAACTCCAAAAGGTGTTTTGGAGTTTGATTGGTCACATTTTTTACAAACTCCCATGGCTACTTGTGTTTGTAACTACTGGTGTGTGCTGTGAGTGCCATGCTAGTTTCAAGCAACAAAGAAGATTGAACAATTAAAGGCATTGGCAATGGTGATGATGAATTGACAAATGTGTATTCTCAAGACCCTGCTAAATGACTTTTTGTGCTGTTTTTTTTTTTTTTTTTTCCTGTAGATCATTAAGTGGTTTTCCTATTGGCTGCCAAACCAGATATTTTTTCACAACTTCTTATTCTGGAAAGAATTGCCAAGTATATGTCCTGCATACGCTATATGGCACCTTGTGCATTGAGTTGTTTCTTTCACTATCCCAATTCAAGTTGGCATGAAAATTTGAACTGAAAATATGTTTCCTGTCAACAGATTGTTGAAATGATGAATATACTACAGTAATAATAATGTTGCCTTTCTCATGATAAGGTTGTGGCAGTACATGAAGGACCCAAAATAAACCAAGGACATTCAAATTTCAGCTACCCTAGTGGCTCAATGGTAAGGCTGCAAAGCCAACAGTAGGGAGTTGAAATCCCATTTGAATGCCTTTTCCTCATGCTTTGTGAGGAGAGTAAGCTACCCTGGTAGTTTAGGGTAGAGGTTGTCACCAAAGTTATCAACAACAAAAGAAAGTTCAATAGAACCAAAATTACAAAATTTAGGGGAATTGGGGTGTGAGAGGTGATTTTCTAATATTTAGACCTAAGGTGTGGGGGATATTGAATTTTGAATAAAAAGTTTCATTGAGAATTCAAATTTTCACTTTAAAATGGAAATTTGACTTCAAACTTAGGTTAAAGAAGGTGTGCTCAATGGCACAAGTAAGCTAATTGTCATGAACAGACAGACAATAGTCAGGCAGGATACTAGTTCCAGGGTTTTTTCTCTTAATAATTCTTTTGTGATATAGCCATACTGGTGATCACCCACCAGAAGATTTAGCTGAACTTGGCAATAGAACAAATATTAAGGTAGAAAATTTAAGAATCCATTTATATTTGGCTACCTTTTGGAACCTGTTGAAGAAATGTGGCCATTTCTTTTTTTTCCTCCAAGAACACAAAAGAATCCTATTTTTTAAAAACTTCCATATCTGGTATGTAGCTAAATTTGGCTAAATTATTTTCATGATGATGGTCACTTTGGCTACATCACCACAAAGTCCTTAAAAAAGATTCAGAGTGACCAGCCTTCTATTTACTGGCGAAATTTCGCCAAAAAGTGAAATAATTTTTATTTTTTTTGTGAAAATGAAGTGATTTCCATTGCCCAAAAGTGAGAAAAAAGAATTGTGAAAAATGGCCAGATCTCTATATTTGGAGTTCAGTGTGTAGCCATGAATATAGAAGGTTAATTAAAGATTTGTACTCCACATCTGGTTTATAGCCAGATTTGGCTAAATCTTCCTAGGGATGATCTCATTTCTCCTACATCTTTTTATGGATGATCATCCTGTTAGGCTACACGGAGAAATTCGTAGAAAAAACATGGAGGATAACGTGCTTACTCCAACTGCATTTATGACTGTTGTCTTCCAAGCTTGGCTACTTAAAGACAAGTTCCTACTCAATTTGCACTAGCGAGCTTGCTCCCTTTTCAACGTCCTAGAGTACCGAAACGAGGAGAAGAGTGATGAGAATGGGAAGTTCAAGCAGGAGAAATGCCGCTGGGTGTGAGTGCTCAAGAGCGCAGCAGACATGTTTGGCGGTGCTGCTACTACTGAGTGCTGCTGCGACTGTGGCGGAGTGTCAAATCTTTCCGCCAGGATTGAGCGAGAACTTCTATGATGCCACCTGCCCGAACTTAACGAATATCGTAAAAGACTTGGTCAAGGCGGCCGTCAATGCAGAGGCACGCATGGCTGCATCGTTGCTGCGTCTTCATTTTCATGACTGTTGGCCCAATGTAAGTAAGCTGTGCCGGCCTCGCATGATGAGCTCATGTGCTTCTACCACCTTAGCTGCCTGTAGGCTGTACTAATACTGGTCTTATTCCGCTGTTACTCAACGTTCTGCTGGGCTTCATTCACGTCTTCTTTCATCTTTGGAGTTCGTATCTCGTGCCCACTTTTTCTGTTTTTTGGTAACAATGAGGAGAACTTATTGCAGAAATGTGAGTTGCAGAAATTTTTTTAAGTATCAAAATGTGAGTTGGATTGATGGGACATGTGATCGGTTGGGAATCTGCAAGTACAGGGATGTGATGCCTCACTTCTGCTGGACGCTACACCCACTTTCCAGAGCGAGAAGAATGCACCTCAGAATATTAACTCATTGAGAGGCTTTGATGTGATCGACCAAATCAAGGCGGCAGTCGAGAAAGCTTGCCCCAAGACTGTCTCATGTGCTGATATTTTGACGCTTGTAGCGTTGGACGCTGTTGAAGCGGTAAGGAGCTGCTGCCACTGATCTCCCGTCATATGGTCAATTTATTGGCGGATAGTCATGAGAGTCGAGACCACTCTTATAGATGTGGAGTTAGCATGTATGTAAAAGCGCAACAGTTCTGAACAGCTCGGTGAGTGCTGTGTGAGGAGTTGTGCAGGCTAAAGGCCCAGGCTGGCCGGTTGCTCTGGGTAGGCGCGATAGCACCACCTCTGCCTTCGCAGCAGCTGCAGCGTTTCTCCCTACCCCAGATTTGGACTTACCAGCGCTAATTCAGAACTTTGCCAGGGTCGGCTTTAGCGCCCAAGAAATGATAGTCCTCTCAGGTACAAGTTTCTGATAAATCCCGTAGTCTACTCATTTTGCATGTCGATCACATCCTTTTCACATGAGTAGGGAGGTCACATAGTACGAGGCGGTACTGAAATGCTTTTCTTGACATTGAGACGCTGCCAAATTCCAATCTGCTGCTGCAGGTGCCCACACAATCGGGCGAGCAAGATGTGCATCAATCGAAGCGCGTTTATATCCCACACCCGAGGCGGACATCAACAAGTCGTTCCTGAAGACGCTCCAGAAGAATTGCCCCCAAAACGGCAACATCTCCGTTCTCAACAACTTCGACCAGGCCACTCCCGACTTGTTCGATAATGCGTACTATCAGAATCTGCAGCAGGGAAAAGGGCTGTTGCACTCGGACCAGGCGCTGTTCAGCACGAAGGGCTCCAATGTGGCCACAGTGAACCAGTTGGCCAGCGACTCTGGGGATTTCTTTACGGATTTTGCAAACGCGATGATAAAGATGGACGACATCAGTCCTCTCACCGGCAAGCAGGGTCAGATTCGTGTGAATTGTCACAAGGTCAACAGCCCTGCTATCAGCGAGATGGATTCTACCGATATCGACACACTAATTGCATTGGAGTAGTAATGCAGCGTGCGATCTGCACTGACTGATCATCTTTTAAAAGGGTTCAATATGCTCTGAACACTTGGCCAGAGTGACTGCTACAGCTTCTTTGCAGATCCAGTTTAGTGCCTTTTCAATATCACATGTAAACTCTTTTTTGAAGCAGTATATTTTCCCCAGTCCTGCAAGAGTCTGCGTCGGATACATTCACTCTTTTTGTATGTGATTGAAGTGGAACAAAAGCTAGCTGATCGAGTGTGTTTGAAAACTTACAACTAACTTAGAGCATCTCCAGTACTGGTGCTCAGTATGTGGCCCTGCAAAAAAATTTCTCACATCCAAGTTTATTTCTTTTCTTTTCTCCAACCCCATCCATAAAGCTGAATTTGAGACTGCAAATGGGTGGGAGACTACTAATAGCAACCCTCCTGGACGAATCAATCGAGTACCCTATCAACAGCTGGTGTTAAGCTTTGCTGTGCCTTTTACCAGCCTCAGCAATCAAACCAATACCCAATCAACAGCAGTCAGTAAGCTTTGCTGTGTCATTTCACCAGCCTCAAACCAATACCCAATCAACAGCAGTCAGTAAGCTTTGCTGTGCCTTTCACCAGCCTCAAACCAATACCCAATCAAAAGCTGGTGTTGCGTTGTGCTGTTCCTTTTTTACCAGCCTCAGCATGATGTGCAAAAATGCTGGGCCAAAACCATTTTGCTGAGACAAAGGGGCATGTTTTGACTTTTCTTTATTCAATTTTCTTTCACAAGGCCACATACTGAGTCTGAGTGGAGCTGCTCTTAGTTCGCAATTTCACCTTTCAATTACCTGCCAGCCAACGGCCCATCGAATTATTCTTAAAGTACCCAAAACTGGGGTCCAGTTTTGGACGAAAATCAAAAGTTGGGATGAAAACGGTGCACAGGAAAAGAAGAGGAGACCAATAAACTGGTTTTCTCACCTAAAGTGGTTCTCACATAAGTTTCACCGGCAGTTTTGGATTTGCATTACCTGCACCTTCATTGCTGCTCATTTTCTTCATTAATTCACATCTTGTCACAATACAAGCTTGCAAAACTTGTGAATTGATATCCAATTTCACTAAACAGTACCCATTTTCGCTCACTTGGCAGTCACACTCAAAATGGGGATGAACCTGGGAGTACAAACTCAATTTTGCTCATTTGAAGATTGGGGTACCATTGAAAATCTTACAAAACAATGTCAATAGGAAAATGACAGTAAAATATGATTGCCCTCAGGCTTCAACGTACTGGGTATGACACCCTGGAGTAAAAGGTCTAATTAGGGCTCAGTTTTTGCTCACTTGAAAGTTGGAGTAAAATTTAATCCACTCAAATAGAAAAATGAGAAACATGTGATAGTCCTCAGGCTTCAATATATTGGATATGACACAAAAGGAATTCCAGAATTCAATGTCATCATTTTCCTCCAGAAATCTCCCACCCCGGGTTAATAAATTATATGTCGTGTAATCACTTACCTTGAATATGATTAACCTGGAATCAAGTTGATTTTATACAATAAACTTTGTATTCAACATACAAACAACAAAATGGCTCATACTGAAAAAATGGGGCACCCACTCTGCAGGTTTCATTTTCCAAAATTTCCCAAAAAACATTTATTCTCTGTAACATGAGCTGCAAATACACTAGAATTTCCTGCCTGGTGCCTTACAATAATGTTCCATCACAATCTCATTTCATTTTGCTTGATCTCATGTTTGTTGGCTCTGTTGGTTAAGAGAGTACTGAATGATGGATGGTCGCACAGTTTGAGGATTGTACACCAGGTGTTACAGTGAGGTGTTACTACGAACTTTGAGTTCTGGTTTTGAGCTTGCCATAAGGGGCAGAGCCAGTATGTGACGAGCTGCTTGTTTACTCTAGCTTGTACCTTGTCATGTTGCATCCTTGTTCTTGCTTATGCAAAACATTATGTGTGTTAGCTGTGATAGTTTTTTGTGCTTGTGACACGCACCCAGTTCAATGCAAGAAACTTGAGCATGTGTACCCACCTTCCATGCTATTTGAAGGGTGCATCATACATTTCTTTCTTCTTTATGTTACAGGCCTGTCCACTTTGTGACAGATTCTTGTCATGGTTATAGTTTAGTGTGGTTCTGGTGCTTGTGGCTCATAGGTACATAAAGGATGGTGTGGAATGGAAGAGAACACTACTTCCACAAACATAGCCACAACTTCATCTAAATTTAATAGGGTATCATAATATGGATCCTATCACATAGCTTGAATGTAACTTAGGTATGTTGGGGGTGTCTTTTGAGGCGTAAAACTTTGGATTGGAGGGAAATCATACTTGATGGGCAAGATTTTGCATGCTTGTATGTCTATTGAATGTGTACAGATGCAACTTTAGTTCAATCCCACTTGAGTGTCCTATTGAACAAGATTGATTGTAGATTAGTTATTGCAACAATATTTGAACATGAAAACATGAAAGTGGTGTGCACAATGTACAAGGTGTAATCAGTGGCACCCATAATTCAATCTTTATCCTTCCACCCTTTTCTACAATATTACTTTAAGCATAAGACCCTAGTTGCTCAAGCTGTGGTAAACTTTATTAAAAGAACCATTTTAACATTTTGTATGTTGACTTGCTGATGTCAATGACACATAGAATTTGTGCAAGTCTAGATTGTATTAACATGCTCAGTATGAAGGTTTCTTTGATGTCAATTAGGTGATGGAGATGGAATTTCTCCTTACTTGCTAGGTGACAATCATTACGCCCTTATTAATTGGATCATGCTATGACTTAAAGAATAAGGATAACATACTGTTTAAAAGAACTATTCTAGAATGGGAAACACAAAGTCGTGTTATTCAGTAATTGAGAACACGTCAAAAATGATTTTGAATACTTTAGTGGAACTACCACAAAAATTAGAATTACATGTTTTTCTACCCAATGTGTTTATCAATTGGCTTCACAATGTATTAAGAACAGAAAATGAAGCCGTCATTGAATAACTCCTGCACATCATTGAATTGGAGGCAAACCTCAACTCACATGAAAAGCTTCACAAGTCGTATCATCAGTGACCAGGATGATATTAAAGAAACCAACAAATCCATGGGTAATTAGGTTAGGACATGCGTTGCAAATAGAACAAACTTAATATCTTACCAAAGAGAGAAAATTCACATCAAAGATGTTTGAACCTCTCTTGCCTTGCAACCGTCCTTTAAAATATAGGCAAAATGTTCTAGATATCATAACAACAACATTATTATATTCAAGATCTTACACTATGATGTCAAATATTACACATCTTTGTTGGTAGTTGATGTAAATGCCGTCTTCATTAAGTTGGAATTAGACCAATAGTAACTTGAACCATTTTCACTTGATTGTGATTGGTGGCTTCTGTCTCTTGTTGCAAACCACTCCAATTGTCTTTCAAGCTTAATTGTTCAGATTTTAATTCATCTTTTCTCTATTGCCAAACTATTGGCATGTATGTGATTAATGGACTATAAGTGAGTAATTTACACCTTTTGTGTTGGGTTCAAGTTCCCTAACTAACCATGGTGGTTAACTCAGTTGCTGTTTTTACTACCTACTTACTAAAACACCATTTAGTAAGTTGTAAGTAGGGTAGATAGCAAAGCAGCGCCTGTCTACAGGTAAACGATCTCATTACCTTGTAGCCAACTGTTTTCTTACCTACACACCTACATATAGGACCTATATCTTACAGGAGAGGTTACCAAGGTGAAATGAGTTATCAACTCATTTAGACCTACTTCTTATAGAATGGGTTACTAAGATGAAATCCAGGTGGTAACTCAGTTGAGGATCATTCACAACTGAGTCATAACAGCCATCCAGTGGTGGGTACTGGTTCACTGTGGCCCACATTGAGGAGATCCAACCCCTACAAACTAGGTATAGCATTTTTGAGTTAGGTGGAATGTAGGTTGGGGCTCTTTCTTTTCCTGGGTTGACAAAACATTGCAAATGAATCAGGTGTCCTATGACAGCGTCTGTATCATATGGTATTTTTTCAAGTCCATGACAAGGGGGGCTTTAAAGTTGAATGAGTAATTAGATACAGATGCAGCTTTTGTGCAAGCCTAGATTATTCTAATACCTATACACATGGAAAGGTGCATTCACACCTAATGTTAAGTCAGGGTCTGGTGAAAATGTAGGTGGCAATCTTAGGTGGTACCCAATGTTAATGGGTAATTGTTTAATATTAAGTGAATGTTAACTTAAAATAAAATGTTACGTGGTAAATAGGTTTAGGTTCTAAAACTTGGTGTTAGGGGATTTTATACTAGAGTCCTTAACACGAAGTGTGAATGCACCTTAACATAGGTAAAATCTTTGCACTAGAAATCAAGAAAGTGTGACCTGTGCAAATGAAGGGTCATGTCAATAGGGTCACAAGTGTTTTTGGTGCCATCACAAGTAGACTATTAAAATTCCTTTTGCAGGGTCTCAAGGTGGCATTATCGTGTTTTAAAATCCCCCATAAATTCTATGCTATGTTTGTGATCTATAGAATCCACATATAATGCTCACAAAACATCCTGAAGATCTTTCAGGTACACAGGAATGGCATAAAAACACCAAAACGCCCTCTATTTATGGATGTCTAATCCGAGAAACACTTAAATCAAACATGGTAATCGTTGCATTTTTCTTGTATTACATCCGAAGGTTCTGGTCCCATACTTTGATTTTGTAGAGTCAGAGCTTATTCTTCTTGCAAGGCCACTTTCAGCCACCTTCAAGATGTTTCTTTAAGGTAAAACCCTATGGTAATAGTGTTCCCAAAATAAGGGGCCTGAGGTCATGGGACAATAGCCAAATCTAGATTGCATCCTGAGAATGTCCCCTACCCATTGGGCTTTACCCATTGTAAAAGCATGAGGTCAAGGTTATCATGAACTGAAACATACATAGATGACAAGGCATAGAATGGGGATGGGTTCTTATGCCTACTCCTTAAGTGTCAGAGGGATCTTAAACCTACTAATTGGTGGTGTAATTACTACTTACTTATATGTATAACCCCTACTACAGTCAGGGAGCATCCTCCACAAGGAACTTACACCTGCATAATCCCTCCCACACTCAAGAAGTATCCATAAAGCACAAGAAGGATCTTACACCACTTATATGTATATGAAATCTTCCCACATTTGAGGACTAGGGGTAATTTGTAAGCTCCTTCCTCTATCTTAGAATACAATATATCGTCCAAAGATAGGATAGCATGCCCTATGATCAAACACCACCCTATGATTGAACACCCAAAATAATCACTGCTAGGGAGGGTTAGCAAATAAGGATTGCCCTATGGGTGTTCATATGTTGCCCTATCACTGAACATTTGGTGATAAAAAATTATGTTTGACATTTTTTATAGTTCCAACCAGTGACATTAAGTTTATGTTTGGTCATGGGAGTGTCAAAGAATTTTTATCCAAAGATTTTGTTCATTTATCTAGTGGGAGGTTTTTGGTGACGAAGGGTTAAAGAAAAGTATAGCACACATATATGTGTACATCTATATGGCCATTAACCACATTATTGGAGAAAATTGTTTGGTGAAGGGGGTATCTTAAGGCAAAATTATAATTTTTGTTGTTCTATTATTGAATGCAATGTTTAGACATGAGCTCATATACATTACAAAGTAATGCACATACATTTTGCAAATCTAAAAAATCCAAATGTACCTGGGGCTTTAGATGTTTGGTGTAAGGTAAGATTTAAGGTAGATTTACAAACAATGAATTAGGTGAAAGCACATTTAGGGGGGCCATTTTGGGCACTTTCATGATATGTATGTAAAGTATATTTTTGCAAACATATTGCATTTAATTTTGGGTTTCGCTTTTGGTGTTTGGGCTTGATAATTTCATTTTCACAAAGTTAATGATATATAATATTATTTGAATTTTTTTTTGGTAAAAGGTTAAATTCAAAGAATATTGACTATATTTACATTATATATAGTATAATACAGCTTGTTTATGTTTTTGGATTGCACTAGGTTTGGGTTTGAATTAATCAATCAAAAAATATCTGAAATAAAATTCTAAAAAATTACCCACCTCACATATCTTGTCATCTTCCATTTAAAAGTGATAGTTTGTCAAAATGTTTACTTACCACATATTTATGGTCATAACCCCCAAAAACACCCATTTGTGATATGATAATTATCAAACATTTCACATAGTTTAAACTTATTTTAATCATATTGACACACCCCAAAACTTTTTCAAAGACTCAAATGCAAGTCCCAAAATAAAAACAATGGAAGGAGTTGGGGTACATTCCCTCACTTGTTTCACTTCGAAGGTTAAAAGGGTGTGTTAGAGTTCCAAGATGGGGACTAGGAAGAGTGACAAGCAGGTCAATTATCTATATTGATATGCACAAACCAAACAACAAGTTGGTTAATGCATAGTTGGAGCATTTTTGGTTCATAGATGAGCCACGAGCATACATAAACTCATAAGACTCACCACAACCTGAACTTTGGGGAAACCACCACCTTCCCCAATATAGTATTCTTTATGATTTGCCACAAGGGCCACACCCAAATGGTGTTTTTCTTGGGATTCCCAAGTTGGGAGTCCTACAATTCTTATAATTGGGACTCCAACCACTTTGAACGCCCATAACTTCTTGTGAAGACTTCCGATTGAAGTGAGGTTTCAAAAAAAGTTATAGCCCTTGTTGAGATCTTTCCAAAAATATGTGGCTCACCTCCTACATGCACATAAATCAAGGTGGTATTGGTTTAAATGCAAACATCCAAAGCTAAACATCTATTTTGTAAAAAGATTGGACATCAATAGAACCTAAGGTCTAACCATTATTTCTTGCAACTTCTTCTACCAAACCTGACATCTTTATACACCCAACATTAATATAAGCCAAATCACATATGGAATTTTAATGAAATTGGGATTCAAGTAGGGAGGCAATTAGGAGCTATAGTTATAGCAAAGAAAGGATCTCATCAAGTGTATAGCACTATCCTTAAATATAGAAAGTGGCTGACCATCAACTATGTAGTGAATGCAGTAAGGGGATCCATACTAGGATTTTACATATTTCGTGGTGAAAGAATTAAAGGTGATTACATTGTGCACTCCAAACTTAATGCAATCTAAACTAAAGCATGGATGACAAGTTTTTTATTCAAAATTTTTTTGTTCTTTTTCAAGAGGTAAGTCCCAATGGTATTTTTCTAAGCAACCATCATCTATTAGCTCTAGATGGACATGGTTTACATGTTGGCCTAAACGCAATTAAACATGCACAACAATTTGGTTTAAATATGATTACCTTACCTTCACACACCTCCCATGCAACCTTTAGATGTGAGCTATTTTAAGCCCTTCAAAACATCTTTCAGAAAATTAAAAGCAATAGCATGGTTAGAAACAATTATAATGAGCCGAACAAGGCTACACTTATAACATGGGTAGATAAGGCATTCGATGTAGTTTTGTCCAAAAGAAACATCCAAGAATGGGTTTTAGTTTATAAGAATCTAACTTTTTAATCCAAAGGCTATGGATGGAAGGACTAAGCCCAACGAATTTTACATTATTAATTGTAATAATGGCACATTCGATGAGGACAATGTAAAAAACTTTGATGAAGTAATGAATGATATTGAAGGTTGGGATGAAAATGGAGTAGCTACAAAGCTAATCAACATAGCCACCATTATAGATGAGCTTGCTACAACTAGAGTTGATGTTCATGGGTAGGAATAGCTACCAAGGTACTATGTGGAAAAGCTTACAATTCCTAGTATCATAGAAGATACAAGAACAAAAAGTACCTTGGATTACATAATTGATCAATGTGAACCAATAAATGCATCTGAAGGGGAGTTTCTTCATTTTAGAATAGTTCCAGCTCCAATTTGCCTTCAAAATTTGTTGTCCCTTTCGCATTTACTTGTAAGGAAAACATGTGATAAAGAATCGTTAATTGACTACAATTATTCCTATGTTGTTACTTCTAATGAATATTTGCAAATTTTATGTCAAAAAGTTATGGACAAAAAAATAGTAGAAGTAATTAGAGAACAAAGGATAAAAGAAAGGGAAGAAACAAAAAAACGGCGTGCAATAAATTCACATAATGTTGTAGACAAAGTAGAATGATGGCCAGAGAGAAAGGGAGATTTGGTAAAGGGGAGAATGCTTGCACCCCTAGGATGCGTTACATTAAAAAGGAAACAAAAAGAGAGCGCACCCTTGGGATGCGTTGTAACAAATAAGAGGAAAAAAAAAATGATGGCCAAAAAAAGAAAAAGAGATTTAATAAAGGGGAGAATGCACGCACCTTCGAGATGTGTTGCAACAAAGAGGAGACATAAAATTTCAATGCTAGGGAAAAAGAAAGCTTCAACACCAAGGGGAAAGAGAAAAAAAGAATGATGGTTAAGGAAAGAGAGAGATTCAATAGAGGGGAGAGAGCATCACGCCCCTAAGATGCATTGCAACAAAGAAAAAAAGTTTCAATGCCATGGAGGAAGAGAGAGAGAACGATGGCCAGGGAGAGAGAAAGGCCTTTGATAGAGGGTAGAAAGCATGCACACCTTAGGACATCTTGTAACAAAAAGGAAAGAGAAAGAATGATGGCTAGGGAGAGAGAGCCTTTCGACAAAAGGGGAAGATAGATGCCTAAATGACATTGACTTGCAATGGATGAGACTGAGAAGTTCGAATTAGAAAAACACCTACAATCAATGGAAACCTGAAACATTCCAAAAAACTCAAACACAATGTGCAAAGAAGAGATGGCAAAAAAACTCCAAAGCCTTCAATCGTCCCTTGTTTCATAACTTACACACACATGAGTAATAGGTTAATGAAGACCCATGAGTAAAAAAAAATGTACAGAGAAATTACAAGCTTGGTAATGACTCCAAGATAGGTTGAAAAAGATCCTTGGTCCAACATAGAAATCACAAAGCACACCAAGGAAGGGAACGCCTCAACAACCCCAACGTCTCTAACGACGTCGAACAACAACAAACTCAACAAATTTTTGTTGCAATGCACAAGAGAGAAACTAAACCCTAAGTTTGCAATGCCCATTCTAGTTTAGCAAATTAAGGTTAATGGAACAACTTTTTTGCTATGACTGGTGATTGGTCTTTTAAAAAAAAATAAAAATCTTGGCCTTTCACGCATGATGAACTATTTTGAATGAAAAAGTTATTGGTGTTGGCATCCATCCAGTTTGAAAACAAGATGTATGTTGTGCTCTTGTCCGCAAATTGAGGATTGATCATGCAATGTGACGTGTTTGTTGATCAGTCACCTGTGTGTTTGTACCTTTTCCAGCCTTAAAAGGACTCATACTTTGAATGGGCAAATCTCTGTCATTTCTCAACTAATGCAATCTAAGCAGCTATGGATGTACGGGGAGCAAATTTACAAAAAGTATTTGAAGAGTAGGATGAGCCAAACACTTGATTGATTGCCATTTTGCTCTGAGCGCTTAAGTGTTCGGTGACCGGCCTGGCTACCATACTTTGGAAAGTTTTTTGATTTGTTTTAGTGATTAAAGTTATTTGTAAAATCCTATCAGGCTTTTTTTTTATTGGCAATTTATCGCCAAATTGCAGAGTGTGACAGTGATCCTGCCAAATTAACTAAGGAGAGATTGAAAGGGCATCGCCAGCTGAGCACCTTTTTCACTGATCTTGTAACCAGTAACTCATATTAGGTCATGCTATAAATATGGTTGCAGCCATTCAGTGCACCACATTTCTTGTCTCAATCTTTCTCTTATCGCCATAAGTGCACCAGATTTGCATTAATGATCGTCACCTGTGCGATATTCTGCATTTCCTAAAAAAATACCCTGCCCCCTATCCCCTCTTCCAGTGGTATCTGCAAAGTAAGCAAATTTTATTAAAATTCAGTATGAGAAGATGAAGCTCAGCATTTGATGCACGAGGTTTGAGAGTCATTTTAGTTGTACAGGAGGGAGGAGCAGTGAAAGTATATGTAGCAGCAGTGGAGGCGCTCAGGAAAAAGGAAAGAGGGGATGAAACTCGGTTTACCCATTTGATGCCCTCCTATGCCGAAACTGGCCGTAATCGCCTGACTTTACGCATAACTTTATTATGCAAGAGTAGAGGGGCTAGCATTGAAGATTGACGGCGATTGTCAGTGGTTGCTCCGTTACGCACGATTCCAAATACCGCTAACTAGCACCGTCCAGGCGCAAGTACGACCCCGGCGCGAATCTCAATTACTTGCAAGTTGCAACTTTCTAGTATTGTGGGGACAATTAAATTCATTAACGGTTGCTTCTCGATAGTACACTACGATAGTCTATAGTACTTTGCCACCAAAGTCAACTTAGTACTGTGCTCGCGCTCTGTTATTCGGCCGCCCATGATTCCGCACTGCACAGTGGAAGGCAGAATCGGTACATGGGGTTGCTAGTACCTAATTTTTCCAACTAGCCTACTGCCACCTGCCTTGATAAGAAGTACTTGTCCTGTCTATTGAGGAAGGTAGTTTGATTGTTTTGTTTTGTATTGCCTTGTCATTTTGAACTCTCCTAAAGCACGGTGCCCCGCCCCCCCCTTTGCACTCTTGGTAATGTTGGGAAAGCCCTTGACGTATAAGTGTGCATCAAGGTGGTTTTGTATTATTTAGACTTTCTTTGCAAGAGTTATTGAACTTTGAACAATTTTGTCATTGAAAATTGGATGGAATCACATTTATGAATTATAAGGAAACATTGGCTTGAGATGTTGTTTTGAAACCCTTGATGAATAGGGTTGCATGGAGGTAATTTTGTAACTTTTAGATCTAAGGTGCAGAATATACAAAAATTTGAATAATTTTTGACATTGGAAATTTAGTAAAAAAACATATTAAAGTTTAATAAAATTTGGATTTTCAAACTTCAGCTAAAGAAGGTATATCATTTTCCTTTTAAAATTCGTTCAATCTTTTGATATGTGCTTCACAACTAGGCCACACTAATTGTAATAATGAAAAGCTTAATGTTGGGTTCAATGTTGGTATTGCATAATGTGATGTGGTTCAAACATTGGATGTGTTGTAACAAGTGATGAAAATTTTGAGTGATACTTTGAAGCTCTAAATTTAAATTGTTTTACATGACAGTAGGATTTGAGTGCTTCCTCATAAGTATTTTAAATTTTACTCCAGGCACCCATATGTAACTCAACGGTCCTATCCAAATTCCAGCATATTCTTCTGTTTGCAGGTCACATATCTCAAGACCCTTTTAGTCTATGGTGTTCAAGTTCAGAGGATAACATAACTGGTAACAAATATGTCCATCCTTGATAGGTTACACTATCTCTTCTGCAATAACTCAAGGTTTCATATGAAGAATTTGCAGAATTCTTAGTATATTTGGAGAGCACCTTATATTTGTGAATAATGTATTGAAAAGAAGAGGCACATTAGGGTAAATGGGCCCATCATTAATCACCTGTCTATGACCGAATGCTTTGGCAAATCCTTCTGAATTCTTCTCCATTTTGAGTGATTTAAAAGGTTATAGGAGCACCTTACAAATCATCTTTGAAATGCAAAGCCATGGGACCAGCTAATAAAGAGCTCTAAATAAAATACGTTTTTTCAAATTGCAAAACACATTTTTTTCCCTTGTGACCTCTTCTACTTTCAAGCCTCATAACTTTCTTATTTTTTATTCATTTCAAATGATTTAAAATGTTATAGGAGCCTCATTTAAAGTGTTACAAATCATCTTTGAACTCTAATAGCAACAGAGCAACATAACAATACAAGGAGTTTTTTCAGTGTTCGGGAATTGACCTTTGTAGTGTCCGATGGTTTGTTTCTTTGAGTTTTTGACCCCTCTACTTTGGGGGGCTGTAACTTTCTCAATTTTAATCCATTGTTGACAATTTTTTAATGTGCCAGATGTGCCAGTAGGAGGGGTTCAAATTTTGTTTGGACACCAGAAATAACAGAGCCCTCCCCTTGGATCTGGCCTGGCCTGGCCTGAGCACTTAAGCGCTTGGTCACCAGCCGTATTACCCTATGCCTACAAGAGGCCTTGCATACGCTTAAGTTGCCTCCCACTCCTATTGCCTGGTGATCTACATACGTTTAGGCTCATCAATAACAATCACCTCGTCATAGGATTCACCTCATGATTTGTGATGCCTATTGAGTGGGCAACATTCCTGAAATGTAGAGTTGGACTAGGCTACAAATTGTCCTAAAGCCCTTTATTTTCAGACTAGCCCAGCCATGGGGCATTACCCTACAAAAATAACTGTTTATCCTTTTCTAAAAGAAGACTTCAATTAAGTGGGTTCAGAGCAAGTGGACTTATGGATTAAGGTTCAGAGCAAATTGTGACATATTTCAGACATAAATACTTTTCTTTTGCTTTTTTTGGAAGCACAACAGCAGACCCCGCCTCCTCACAAGCCATTGACATTCACAAGTGAAGTTTATTAGCAGAGGGCCAACAGGAGTTTCACCTGCACACCACTGGGTTTGAATATGGGACCTTTTTTCCAGTCCCAGGGTACCAGAAGGGTCTATAGCGGTGAGCCATCACCCCTGGGGTTACATGAATACTTTTAAAGTACAACTTTCCAAAGGGCCCATGTGCCTCACAAGGGCCCACCATCTCGCCCATCTCCGTCAACCCCACATGTCTGTGACATTTCATTCAAGTTAACCCCTAAATGTCAGGGCCAACAGATTTGGTCAGCATTTCAGTGTATTTTTCATTTCACCGACATTTAGATTAAGTTATAAGGCTTTCTAGTAGGTTTTCTGGGCGTGTCCTCATTGTGGGCTTGTTTTTTGCTTTTTCCTTGAGACTACAATGATGTAAACCTGGCAAACCCTAACCTTACTGCAATAGATGTGGATATACAACGTCGGAGATTTGGCTGTCAATGTATGGAACACATGCCTGCCATAGCAAGTTGTCCTATGGTCTGTAAAGGCTGCTGTTATAGAAAGGAACTCAAATGCGTGGACTCTTTCTTGCTGCATGGACAGGCACTTTGCATTCGAGAGTTGCAACTTGGCTGGAAATCTTTAAGTAATTGATGCTTGAAGCAATTCACATTTAGGCTAAGGTACTTTTTAGAGAATTCATATGTAACCCATGTTCTTGTCAAAAAGACAGATGTCATTTTGTAGACATTAACATGTTAACTTACAGTTCACAGAGCTTTGCATTTGGTCAATGCTTAACCTGTGAAGCTGAGGTGGTTGTGAGAATCTAGAAAGCGGAAATGGAAAGCGGCTATGGGGGCATAATTTGTGATCAGAGCAGCCTAATGGAAAAATGCCCTAAGTCTTAGATGTTGCTAAACCCAATATCTTCACCAAGGCTTTTTTTCAATTTTGTGATGCAGCACAGTGGGGATCATCGAAAAAAACCCCTAACACTAAAAATGTGTCCAAATCTCATTTAGTTTTTTTCGGAGTGTTGATGAATTTGGCAGGAATTAGTGACAAAACATTCCATTTTATCTTTTGAGGTTGAAATCTTGGACCTGTAGACCAAGGGAAAAAAAACCACTGGTCTACACCAGTGTTGGGCAGTTCTTTAAATTTTTAACGAATCATTAGTTCCAGTTCTTTCAAAACCCTTAAAGAATCGATGGTTTTCATGAAAGAACTGCCCCATCTTTGACTTTTTAAATATTTTGAAGAACCTTGGTTATATAGCAAATCAATTCTGTTTATTTTTTGAGAACCAAGTAAATGAGTATATACCCTGGTTGATAACCAATGAGTATCTGTCTCTGAATCTGAACTACAAATGGTGGGCATTGGAAATGAATAGGTATCTCATAGCCCACTTTGAAAACCGAATAGTTCAAACGTTTGTCCACATAAAACCCAGAATGATTACATTAGTTGTTTATGGCAAATCTAGGTAAGGATGCTTTTGAACAAACTGAATTGGGAGCATTTGAAGGGTCATAACATTTTAATGTGTTTGAGAGGTCAAGTACATGAATATATTTGTTGTACAAAACCTGGTTTGTTGAAGAGCTTCAACATTTAAATACTTCTCAAGGGGTGGAAACTAGTGTTTGGTGGCTGTGTCTTTTACAATTTTATATATCCATGGCCAGGGTGAATATTTTTTTTTACAATCGTACCAGTGTAGCTGCTGGTTCACCCAAGGAATATATGCACAAGTAAACAGTTGTGTAAGAATATACCTTACTCGACTTGTATATTCATATTGTTCTCCTTTTAAGTCATGAACACAATTGATGAATATTTCAGATCTATATTGTTTTCACCTTTCCCCCACTGAATATTTGAGGTTTATCACAAGGGAGGATTATTTTTTGAGAAGGGTAGAACGATGGTTTATGATGAAACCTTCTAATATGCCATATTATTTTGCCACACACATGATTATGATGGATTTTGTTCAAATTATGGTGACTGACTAGTAAAGATATTAGCTTTTGATGTTTTAGTTCACTCATTGCGCTAATTACCTTGCACAAAAGTCTTACCATATTATTTTGAAAACATTTTAGTTTTGGCTACCATTTTGCAATTATATGTAGGTAAATGGGTAGGTTGAGGGCATTCCAAAATCATGGGCTTAGGACAAGACTGTTGCCAGGTCTCTGCCCACATTTTTGGAATGTCTCCCAACCATGGGCTTTCCCCATTGTAATGCATGAGGCAAACATGTATGAACCTAAGCCTACATAGGTCACAAGGCATAGGAGGAGGAGGGCTCTTATGCCTACTTAAGACTGGGAGAGCTCTTACTCCTATAAGTATAGAGGAAGGGCAGGGCTAGAGGGCATTCCTTTGTTTGAAGGCATGGGAGTGAGGTGGTAGCCCAAGTTCCCTATGCCAGAAAACAAAGGAATGCCTTCTAGCCCTGTTCTTCCCCTATGTAAAAATCTGACCTAACCAACACATGAATCTTATGGTTAATGAACAGACCTTATAGATGTGTAAAATGCCTCCCATCTTGCATGAAAGTTGTACCCAAGGAGGTATGTGCAAATACAAACGAAAAAATAAGGTTAGGTTTTAAGGTAGACATAACATCTCTCCTCTTTTGAGGAATCCATCCACAAATATAAGGTGCTCTCAAAATACATTAAAAATCTTATGGGGATGAGATAGTATTTACATGGTCATGTGTTAATAGGGTTTTTTATTCTCATTAAGGTTGTTCAACTTCTGAATTTTTCAACAACCGGTTCCTAAAACAGCAACAAGTACATACAACACTCTAATAATACTTGAACTAACTACAATCCTAAACTACATGTGCACATATTGCTCAAAGCTTAAAGGAAATGGTTGAAAAAAGAATTGAATCATGTTCCACAAATGAAGATTAAACACATAATCCAAAATGATATTCAAAAGCTCTTCAACAACTTTGTCCTCCTAGTTCTTATATGAAATATTTCAAATACAATAATCATTACTGACTATTATAAATAGTCATTAACCAATACCAAAACTAATAGTCCAAAATTTCAAAAAATGCACCCTCCCGAATTACTTGTTCAAGTACCAGTTCTGCCAAATACAAGTTTTGCAATTCACCTGTTGGCTAGCCTGTCAACCTATCTTCCTAACCCAATAACATTATCTAACAAGTTTAGTAATTGCTTAGATTAATATTACAAGTTAAGTTAAATAATAGGTTAAGACACATGTTAGGTTTAACAACCTGCTTATTCTATCAACCTATTAAGTCTCCTACTACCAAATATAGGTAACATCATGACAAGGAGGTGATGAAGGCCCAAAGGTAAGAACTCGATGGTTCATTTATTTGGGTTACTATTCATGCCTAGTTCATTTTGATTCTAAAACCCAAAAGCATAAGGGCGGCACATGTGTGTTAAAATTTTAATTTAAGTGCATTAAAAAGGATTTAAAAGGCATTTTGTGAAGGGTTTTTTTTTTCTCACCTTCTTATTATTTATATTTTAATATGCACATATGCTTAAATTAAATTATAATTTTTATTTGTATCAATTTTTTTATCTTATATTTATTTGAATTTGAAATTTTAATATTTGAAGTTGTGAAAAGTGATGAAGATGCAACTCAACATGGTAAGATCATGTGATAAGATTACTATTTTTTTAACATACCATATTTACTTAACATTCTTCCAATTAAATAATGAAAACAAAATACTCATCAAAAGTGTAAGTTTTTCAAAAATGACTCAAATGTTAATGGTGTGAAAGGGTCCTTCATTTCATGTTCCTCCACATTCATTTCACATTCCTTCACATTCAATTATTAATTCATTTACATGAAGAGTTCATTTACATTTTTACAAAAGGATGTTGATTCAAAATAAGATAGTTTTTTATTAAAAAACATAAAATGTAAATTGGCCCCTTAATAAAACCTTCAAAATATTTATAAAATAAAAAATTGGAAAAATAGTTAAATGCTTTTTTAATAATGTAGATATTCATCAATTGCTAAAAAAACCATTTATATAAATAATCAAGATATATATTAATGTAACCATCTCAATTACAATTAGGTAGCAAAATAATACCCTTTGAATGTAATGGGTACCTTGAAAATAAAAAGAATGATTTTTAGTGTAAACTCAATTTTTAAATTGAGTTTAAGGTGGTTTAAATATGTGGAAATTGAAATTTAAAAATAAGGCGAGAAAAATTAAAACCCCTTCACATAATAGCCCCCAAACAATACTTTCTTTGACACATGTAATGGGAAAAATTAACACACAGTGTTCCTCCCCATGGTTTTGTTACATGAAATCTAATGTGATAATTTGGTTTTGTTTTTGTTGGCAATCTTGTTATTAATAAATATGTCCAAGAATTAAAATTTGATTTTTTCTTAGTAGGCGTTTAAATCTTTCTTATTGGCCTATGTATTAGGAGAATTTTTAATTACATAACAACAAATAAATTTATCAAGTTTTCATCATTATGCACATTTCCCATTTCATGTAAGATGGACATATTTGGGTGAATTTAACATGTACAATAATAATCTATAAACAACAAATAGAAAGGGTGCCCAACTAGTGATATGGTCAATTAGGTACCATGTGTCCTTAATTAGCAACATTAATTGTGTAATATATAAACGCACCATACAATACATTTAAATTATACTTTTAATGTGCAATGTGATAGCATAATGTGCCATTTTTCATAGAACATAAATGTTGTAGTGACAGAAGCACATGAATTGATCGTCTCTTTTGTTTTTGGTTGGTGGAACAAATTTGTTTCTATTATGTTGTGCAATTTGTTTAATGCAAATGAGAGCTTTATGCTTGCAAATGTCCAAAGTGATTAAAAATCAATCACTCTTGTAAGTTGTAAATTTAAGTTTTTCTTTTAATGTATGGACCTTGTAATTAAATAAATAGCAAAGAAGATGCAATTGACAAACAAATGGACTAAAGTAATTGACAATGTTCATGTGAGAGTTGTTAAAAGCACAAGTCACAAATTTTATGCAAGATAGAAAATGTCCAAAATTCAAGCACATTGTTACAACAATGAAATGTCTCATTGGGACACAAAAGAGACAGTGCATTGCCATTCTTTCTTTCTAGCATGCCTTGTCCCACTTAATGTAACACATTGTTATGTTATTTTTTCCATAGCAAGCAACCTTCCTACTTAGTGTGCAGCCAATTGCAACAATTGCACCTTGTCCCACCTACATCAATTTGCCATCCCTCCCATCCAACAAACTAGTCCCATTCATTCCACTTGTCCCCACTTTTTTGGCCATTTTTGGTTTCATTAAAGTTCGTGTACCTTATTTATTCATCAAATGATTAATTTAATAGTCAATGAATTGTTTGATTTGGTCAAGATTATTGTGTCTCCTTAGCCATACAAAAATAGTACTACAATATACTAAACAATAGCTATAAAGATTACACTTTTGGAATCCCAAGTTATTTAGAAGGTTTGTTTCAAATTCCATGGTGCCCAACTATAATTTAACCATGTACATATGACCCCAAACAAAAAATTGTTAAGCTAGATTGCTATATTTTTAAAATGTTAATATACAATATAATACAAATTATAAGCTTTAATATCGATTGGATAATTAAATACTTCATCAAACTATGGGAACAACTTCAAAATATTGTTTAGTATTGTTGTTATATTTGTATGTGTAAATAAAAAAAATTCCTATTAAAACAATTGTTTCCTAATATGAAAGCATGGTAAATTATACAAAAAAATATGGATGTCCATTTTTACCCAATTTTATCTGGTATCATTCATATGAAAACAATTAAATAACATCAACATGGGTGGTAATATAATGTAAAACCCTTGGGTGGGTCTATCACATTTATAAGAATTTATTTTCAAAAAAATAAAAATAATTTTTTTTGGAAGAAAACTAGAAAAACCCATTTATTGGTTGATAAATTTATGGTTGGTCAACCTTCAAGACAATATACTTGATGAAATGTACTTATACTAGGTTAGAATTTAAAGATCACCATGTTTTTTACTCACCCATCAAAAAAATATTTTATCTTCAAATTTCCATATATTAAAACATAGTACATACTGAATAAAGATTTTACATGAATACACATTACAAAAAGTAAACTTCAAAATCTAGTTGATTTTTTTAAAATTTACTTTTCCAACACAAAATTTGAAAATTAATGCATAGTAGTGAAAAAAAATATCTTAATTTATTCAAGTTAAAACATTCAATGTATAGTAAATATCTTATGATGAGTTTTGTTGCAAGTAGATTGCAAGATACAAATATTGTTCACTTTATCTTGCTTTCTTCCCTTATTCCTAAGTCCTTTGGTTAGTCCTACAACAAACAACTAAAAATTTAAAATGTAATAAAATTGATAATTGAATTTTTTACATGTGCATCAACTTCACAACATAATGAAAATTTAGGATATTTTCTATTTTTTATTGCACATTTCCACCACAAGATTTTCTCTAAATCTTTAAAAAATCACATAAAAAATGTGCTAAAATACAAATAATCAAATTATGATTCCTTTTCTGTTTACATTGTACGATGGAAAACACCTTGTTCATCAACTTGACCTAATGGCCAAGGTCAAAGCTAAGGTAGCGAAAATTGCACATCATTAATCATGAATGACAAAAAAACATCACAATTTTTAACAATGCATACCCATTATTTGGTCCATTTTCAATCGTGTGAATTAGCATGGGTTCAACATTTGTAGGTGTTGTTTCTAAAACCAATTCACCAAGATAAGAAAAACCTTTATGTAAAGACTACTTCACCATCCAAATTGGATTGGAGATTATAAACTAGTTACAACAAAAATTAAAATAAGAATTTAATGTGAGGAACAAGACATCATTTGAAGAACAAGAAGTTACCACAAAGGTAATAGGGAAAGAAATTTTGCAAAAAATTTCCATTGCTACAAACTACCAATTGCAAAACTACAATGCAACTACAAATTGTTGAATACGCAAGAAATTTATTATTTATTATTATGGAAAATAAGATATTACTACAAAGATATTAAAGGGAGGAGATTTTGTTGCACATTTATGTTGATACAAACTACAATGAAATTAAAAATTTTAAATGCCAATAAACTACAAATTCACATTTTGATTCATGAAGGAGAAACATGATGGTTAATGATGATTCAAAGATAGACTGCATGACAAAAAAAAATGGTACTTAACACTAAAATTAGGTTTAGAGAAGAGGGACTAGAGTGACCTAACAAAAATGTTAAATTGCCAAAGTTGTGACATTTTATGAGGTGTGGCACTTACTAGGTGAACATAAGTTTTTATTTAACAACTAATTGTGAATTATTAATGGTTAAAATGATAAATTGGAAACAATTAACAATGACCATCAATGTTAAGGGAAAAAATAGCAATCAAATTATCAATAAGTGTGGTTACACAGTTACACCTTTATATTAATATTAAACCAGTATCCATCACACCCAGTGGTAGGTCGATTAGCGTAGAGTTGCTTAACTTAACTTTAGTATAGTTGGAATGATGATGATGATACACCACATCCCAGAAGCCATTTGAATTAGTTGATTTACATTTGGTGTTACATACTCATTATTATATTGCATGGGTTTATAAATTATCCAGGTTGGTTATCTTGTCCATCTTCATTAATGAACATGTTTGTTTGAAGCTTTGTACTTAAATGACATGTGTATTTTTTTATTAATGAATTTGATCATAATTTATTTGACTATTTATTAAATCAAACATCCAATCAAGTTCAACAAAAATTGATCATTTTATTCCAAATTAATTAGCTAACTTTCATCTGTCAGTTTTGGCATAACAAGGCATCAAATGCATAGCTGGGACTGAAAATATTACAAAATGAAATAATTGGGATCCAAACTAGTTTTTCCAGCAATTTTGGTGGTAAACTGAATCTCATCCTGTCTTTCTTTTTTCCTGAGCGCCGCTACTGCTGCTACATATATTTTCATTGCTCCTACCCATACAACTATTATAACTATTCTTGAACCTTGTGCATTAAATGCTGAGTTTCAGCATTTCATACTGATTAAATTTCCTCACTTTGAGAGATAAGGGGTGAAACAGAAGGTAAAGATAGGGTGACTTTACGAATAAGTCTAATATGTGTCAAATCTGACATCAGCAAAAGGTATATGAAATATTTCATTACAATTGAGCTAAGATTGTATGACATGTAGGATTCCACTTTAGCAGTTATGTTACTAAACATTTCATTTGTGAATAGACTTTTATAATTCCGGTTTGTAACACTATTTTAACATTGAGTTAACTCTAGGTGTGATTCATCTTTAGGTGTAAGTTCCCTCCCACACTCAAGGAGTATGTGTAATATATAACTTCCCTCCCACACTCAAGGAGTATGTGTAATATATAACTTCCCTCCCACACTCAAGGAGTATGTGTAATATATAACTTCCCTCGTAGTCTGTACACAGATACAACTTACCAGGAATCCTCCTAATAGACTTCCAAAATTTCTTGGGGTGCTTTATGTAGAGTGTAAGGAACGCATTTGAAGCTCTTCCTTTGAGGAGGCTGGATTCTCAATCCCAAGAATATCCTGATGGGTTCCTTCTCCAAGGTAGATATCGATTTCAAATTTAAGAATCTTACAAAGTGTCAGTTATCTCTTTGGAATTTATAAAATCCCGGAAATCCCGGAAATGAAGAATGGAAAATTCTACCAGGGACACGTTTTCGAATACAAAGACGCATTTGAAAAGGTCAGAGTGAGTGCATTGTGATCCACTTATCATCTATCCTTCAAGATGCGTTGGTGGGTGCTGGTTCACTCTATCCACAAATAAAAATATCATACTAATACACGTTTTCAAATTTTAACGTTTTCAAATTTTATTCATTGTGATCCATTTATCATCTATCCTTCAAGATGCCTTGGTGGGTGCTGGTTGACTCTGCCCACAAATAAAAATATCATACTAATACACGTTTTCAAAACACGTTTTCAAATTTTAATGTTTTCAAATTTTATTCGATAATACACTAAGATGATCTGCATTCACGTGGATGCAAAAGTCAACTGTGCTCTGTTTTTCGGCCGCCCATATATGGCCATTGACCTGTATTCTTCAACCTGACTAAAATTTTGTGGACTAGGTACCTACTTTTAACTCCTTGGCACGCTTTGCTTGCCTGTGAAAATCAGTGTTGTGTAGTTGTTCCTTTTGAAGAGAACCTTCAGTCTTTGGTTTCAGAGTGTAAAATTCTCCGGGTGAGGTTTGAGCCTTTCAATTTTTGAATCTTTTGGTTTCGGTTTTTTTTAACACATTTTTTTCAAATTCAAGAACTTTTGAGCTTGTTCAAAAATTGAATCTGATTCCATCTACACACTCCCCAACGCTAAAAAGTACATGGGTACAAAGTTTTATAACAAATTAAGGCAAGGGTCTATGTAAATAAACTTCAGCTTACTTATTAACTTTTATAAAAAATTCAACTTTACTTTCAAAATATTTTGACCTTGTTTTCAAATATCTGTTCTCAAGGTTTTGAATCTAGCAAGACTAGTTTCCCTGTCTGGTTCTTGTGTTGATTCCTACAAAGTTGTGTCAACCCTTGAATCGAGGACAAATTGGAGGTTAACCCATAGTTAACCACAAGTTCTAGTGGGTTATCCAAAATTGACTAGATCTGATTTTTGGAGTTGAAAGTAAAAACTTTTTTTTTAAAGGACAAAACTTGAAACTAATGTGTGGAATTGGAACCATCCCAATTTGTTCTAAAATCAAGAATGAAGGTTCATACAAATAAAAAAACGCCCAACATTGATGTAAAGTTGTAAAGTATACAAAGTAATCATATTAGTCCATAAGTTTTTTTAATATTGGAAAAGGGAGAACATTGAACACCCCTATTCAACTTTACAAGGGGTTTTAGAATTTTTTTGGGCATCTTACACAAATTTTGCTGCATGGTTTGACTAAAAATTTGAAAAGTGAACAATAATAGAAAGTCATATGCATTTGTTTCAAATAACAAGAATTTTGCAATTATTAAAAATCTTGAAGAAAAATTTGTTTGATACATATTTGCATCATGCATTACATTATGTAGAAAATATCTAGTAACAGATTACATTGTCTATCATTTTGAATTTTTATTTATTTGATTTATTTTTTAAAAAATCAAGGGAAGATAAAATGAACATAGAATCATTAATTTTAATTGTGAAATTCTTGAAATGCAATTAAATAACCTTCGATTATTTAAATTTTTTTTAAATCCCGGGAATTAGCCTGCTTTTTTGATTTTGAACCTTTTTTTTTTTTTGTGCAAAACACAGAACTGAAGGTTTGGGGACCTAAACCCGTATACCAACCTGACAAAATATTTGGTCAACTGGGTAGACAGAGATATTATGAAGAACGGAGAGAACCGGTCAGGCACGTGAACGGAGAGAACCAGTCAGGCACGTGAACGGACTTCAACTTTTGCATGACAGCACGTGAAGTGATTGCTATGACGTCGTTGCAAGTTGCAAACCTGGATTGCGATCTCTGTTCCGAGGTTGTCTATTTCAAGACAAGCTGCTACTCAGTTTCCACAACCGAGCTTAACTTAGCTGCTGCCTTTGAACTTCAAGAGTAGTAGTGAGTCGAGGATTGAATGATGAGAATGGGGAGTTCAAGGAGGAGAGAAACTGGGTGTGAGTGGACAAGAGTGCAGCAGGCATGTTGGGTGGCGTTGCTACTACTGAGTGCTGCTGCGACGGTGGCGGAGTGTCAAACATTTCCGCCGCCGGGACTGGACGTGCAGTTCTACAACGAAACCTGCCCGAACGTGACACAGATTGTAAAGAACCTGGTGGATGCTGCCGTTAAACAGGAGGCACGCATGGCTGCATCATTGTTGCGTCTTCATTTTCATGATTGTTGGCCAAACGTAAGCTCCCGGCCTCGCATGATCTCATGTGCTTCGCCCCCAATCTACTTGCTGCAAACGAAACTGCCTAATGTCTATAGGCAGTAACTACTGGTCTTATTAATCCGCTACTCAAGGTTCTGCTGAGGTTCTTCATTCACGTCTTCGTTCATGTTAGGATTCGTATTTCATACTGCAGGTCACTTTGAAAAAATATAAAAAATGTGAGTTGGATTTGATGAGACGTGTCGGTCGTGAATCTGCTATGTACAGGGATGTGATGCGTCAGTCCTGCTGGACGCCAGCAGCGATTTCGATACCGAGAAGAATGTTCCTCAGAATATTAACTCATTGAGAGGTTTTGAAGTCATCGACCAAATCAAGGCGCAGCTGGAGTATGACTGCCCGTACACCGTCTCCTGTGCCGACATTTTGACGCTGGCAGGGTTGTTCGCGGTTACTGCGGTAAGGAGCTGCTGCCACTGATCTCCCGTGATATGGTCAATTTATTGGCGGATAGTCATGAGAGTCGAGACCACTCTTATAGATGTGGAGTTAGCATGTATGTAAAAGCGCAACAGTTCTGAATAACTTGGTCACACTTTTCGAGGAGTTGTGCAGGCTGGAGGCAAGGGCTGGCCGGTTGCTCTGGGTAGGCGCGATAGCACCACCACTGCCGTCGAGGCAGCTGCAGCGTTTCTCCCTACGCCAGACTTGAGCTTCGACGAGCTAGTTCAAAACTTTGAAAGATTGAACTTTACGATCAGCGAGTTGGTTACCCTCTCAGGTACATGTTTCTCCTAAATTAATCCCGTTAACTCATTTTGCATTGTGGATCACATCGATTCTTTTCACCGTACATGGTTTTGTCATATGACAAGAGGCGGTACTGAAATGCTCTTCTTGATGAAACGCTGCAAAATATGCTGCTTCAGGTGCCCACACAGTTGGGAGAGCAAGATGTGCATCAGTCACAAGCCGTTTATATCCCGTACCCGACGCGGACATCAACTCGACGTTCCTCCAGACGCTTGAGGCGAATTGCCCCTTAAACGGCAACGCGTCCGTTCTCAACGACTTCGACCCGGTCACTCCCGACTTGTTCGACAACCAATACTATAAGAATCTGCAGGAGGGAGAAGGGCTATTGCATTCGGACCAGGAGCTCCTCGACGGGGTGGGCGCCAATCCGGCCACGGTGAATCTGCTTGCCAGCAATGCGACGACGTTCTTGGCGGATTTTGCTGCCGCTATGATAAAGATGGACGACTTGTTTCCTATCACAGGAGAGTATGGCGAGGTTCGTCTGAATTGTCGCACGGTCAACAGTTTTGCAATCCGCGAGACGGATTCCACCGATATCGATCTACTAATTGCATTGCAGTAGTAATGGAGCGTGAGACGACATGCGCTGACTGCACGCCTTGAAAAGGGCTACACATGTTTTGAAGACTTGGCCAGAGTGACTGCGAGAGCTTTTTTGCAGACCCAGTGTACTGCCATTTCAATACTATCACATATGAACTCTTTTTTGCGTCAGTACATTTTCCCCAGTCTTGCAAGAGTCTGCGTCGTCCACACTCACTCTTCTGTCTGTGATTGAAGCAGTTCACAACGGGAGCCAATTGAATGTGTTTGAAAACTTGCAACCAGTTGACAATTTCAACCTTCAGTTACCATGCTCATCAGCTAATATGTTGCACACTAGCAGAAATTTCATAAGTGTATTCAGAGGGCACCTTAAAGCACCAGCAGAAAAGTCCAGAGACATACAGGCTATGGAGTTGAGTCAATACCTTGGCAAACTAAATACACTTCACATGAAAGCAATTTGAATTTTAACCTTCAGATTCCTGCAATTAGCCTTTAAAATTTCTACAAAATGCTTGTCACTGCATTTATCAATCCTCAACAACATTCCCTCCAAGAGCTGCACCTTTGTTGCAACCTCTTTCATTGACAGAGTTGGAGGGTTAGTAGCTGGGGCCTATATTGGAGTGATGGTCCTTATGAAATTGCTCACATGAGTTGCAATCCATGTATTTGGGGGTGGGTCATGGAAGCAATTTTCATTGGTGTTGACACCATGAAATTTATCTAGCATGCTGAAATTCTTACACCCCACTTTGGACTTTGAAGTTACAGAGCCACAAATTCGTCAATGTGGTTCTTAGAAAGTTAAGATGGCAAAGCTTCTGCAAAGACCCTAAAATAATCATTTCAAAGAGTCTAAAAGCAGAAACACCCTACAGATGTTCTTCTTTGAGGAGCAATCTTTTGCCTTCAAAAGACTAATTAAGCTCCACATTTGAGCTGCAAAGCCCCAAGAACCAATAAAACTGACTGTTGAGTCCTCCAAATTTAGCAGAATCTGAATCCACGAGACATATGAAACTCAAAAATGTAGCACCTCATATTTTAGGAAGGATCAACAAGCACTGCTAGAAACTATCTTCCATATCACTTCATTGAGCGCTAAACTTGCTGTCAATAGTGATAAGAAAATACACAATATATTCTCTTGTGATGCAAATGCACTGCCCATGGTTCTTAGTAGTGTAGTCTATAAGAAATGGGCCTATCAAAAAACTTCATTTCGCCACAGTAGGTCAAAATCTCCACCACCCCAGTCTCACATAAAGTTTGGAAATCATTTCACCTGAAAGATAATACTACTTGAAGGCTGGCATTCAAAAGGTGCAGAAGAAAACTCATTCAAGAAGAACAAGCAGCTCATTCTGCAATGGCTCTGTGATTTATATCAGGAGAGTACAGCTAGGTCTGCAGCTGTCATTCACAAAAAGATACCGAGTTCAAGGCAAAATTTTATCCCCAGATCCTACACATATGCTAATCTCTTCCCTCTGGGCAGAGCCAATAATCAGTTTTCCTGAACACCAATTTGCTAATGGTTAGATAGATTGTACTGGCTCTTGCAATAACTACATAGGTCCCTGGATCTATCTAGAGGCAAGAACAGTGAAGGGTCATTGCCCAAAAGAAGAGAGATGAGATGGTTCCACATTTTGCATGGCACTACTCAGTAAGCCATTGCACAGTGGGAAGAATGAATCTCCCTGTGAGGAAGAAGCATTTGGCTGGATGCAGTCTTCCCTCCATGTCAATGGCACTTGATTCTTGACTATACTAGGACAGATCTCAGAAAGCTGTCATGGAAAAAAAAAGTTCCTTTGAGGTTCAACTTGTGGGACCCAATATGATCACCACCTCATAGCACGGATGGAATTTTTACATATGGGAAGTGTAGAACTTGCTGTTACCAAGAAAAGAGACTTACTTTGCTTGCTTTGATACCATCCTTGCTTGTATCTCTGCAGTGCCCAAACAACTACTTAACCCAGCACAGAATTGCACTGTGAAGCAAGGAAAATGGCTCCCACCCATGTAAGAGAAGGAGAAAGTGAACAGATTGTGTACCTCCAAGCAGATAGACAGGAATGGATTTCCTCAATCTGCTACTGCCAATTACTCCTTGTGGTCCCCAAAAAGACGTTTCCGGAAGTCAGAAACCATGCGTGGGAGCCCATCTCTCAGAGCAATCTTAGGCTCCCATCCCAGCAGGTCCTTAGCTTTGCTAATGTCAGGCTTCCTTTTATGAGGGTCATCTTCTGTGTTCTCATGGAACTCAATCTTTGCATCAGGATCTATCACTTCCTTCACTATCTGTTGAAGAGAAAACTTAAAATTTCAGTATCTAAACAACATGAAGCATCCTTACACAGACTAGATCAAGCACTGCAAAATTGAGCATGCTGCAGAATCTGAGTGCACAAAAGCAACTTCTGCTAACCAAGGCTTTTGAAGGGCAGGAAAATAAGGCAGATTACAGATACTGTGCTTTCAACTTCAAGCTAAGAGAAATGTCCTCTGACCTCTGCAAGCTCCAACATGGTGAACTCCCCAGGATTTCCCAAATTGAAAGGCCCAACATGCTCACTCTCCATCAAGCGCATTAACCCATTAACCTGCGAGCCAATGTTGTTTGCTGTCACTCCAAGTCCATCTCTCATGCCTGTACCAATATGTTAGATGTTCTCCTTAACTTTCAGACTATTTGAAACTTTTCAAGTTTCCTTCTTGGAGCCACCCAGGGAATGCATCATTAATTTGACACATCGGATACAACACCTAACACTAGGTTTTTATAACCCAAATGATCATGGATTTGATGAAGATACCATGAAGCTTCCTGCTCAGAGCACAATCCAAGTATTTCATGTTGAAGTATCTGCCAGGACAGTCCAACATGTTTTGTAACAATTCAAGAAGAGGGCACTTTTAGACAAAGCTAGAGATTCTTCTGTTGAGTGCCGTCTCTGTTTGTCTCACTACTATTGAGAGGGATTTTATGTAGGAACGTACCAAGTCTGAGACATATTGGAAGCTCCGAGTTTGATTTCCATCACCATAGATGGTCATTGGTTCCTTGCGAAGTGCCTATCAATGAAACAAAATTAGAAGCTTGTTCTGACCTTCACAGATTAAAGACTGCTGCTCTCTTCCATGTGGTTGTTTCATTTTGCACGTCCAGAGTTCAGAAAGCAGATCTAAGGTTTGACAGGGCACACACCTGGGCCACAAAGTTGCTCACAACACGGCCATCATCAATGCACATTCTAGGGCCATAAGTGTTGAAAATACGGGCAATGCGAACCTGCATACATAGCTTTGTAAGATACTTTTGACATTCAAAAACTTAATAGGTGACCCATCAGGATACAAATGAGCTCCAGAATGGACATGAAAAATATGTTCTCATCTTGGACAGCAAAGCTCGTCAAGTGAACAACAAGAGAAGAATTTTGAACAAATACTGTTGAAAACATCATCATAAGTACCAAGAACTTGTCCATACTTGCAATTGAAGAGAAAACTAAATACAATTGAGAGAAATTTCAGATCTGATGACATATCAGTAAATAGGGGAAAAATGAAGTCAACCCTAAAAAAAAGAGTAAAAAATTGAGGAAAAAAACTGAAGAACATTTTGAACAACAGCAACAGTCATCTACATATTCAGAGACCTTCAACAGCAACATGTTGGAAATGACAGGAATGAGCTTCAGGACCATGTAGATAGCAAGTCACAGGTAAAATCAGGGGTCTCCAGCAAAGTTTAAGGTATTGAGAATGAAAATGGACACAAACTTATAGAACAACTCAAGGAAACATACATTCACTAGTTCTCCTCTGTGATAATCCATTGCCAATGTCTCAGCTGTACGCTTCCCTTCATCATAACAGCTCCTAACACCTGCAAACATTATGAAGTTTGAGAGCTTTCATGGGACATGCTCCAGACCCCTTTCTCAAGCTAGCACAAGAAAATAAGTTGTTTCCTTCCAATATCATTTGTTCTGCAGTGGATAACATGGGATCATGCAGTAGTCATTGCAGAAAGGAACAAGGCACAATCCTGTTCTTCATGTCAAATCCCCTTGCTTTTGAATGTCCCAACCACAATTTACAAAATACTGAATGAAATCCATGAAAGCTCTCAACAATAGCATACAGTAAAACATAGGTCATTGAGCTTACCAATTGGGTTGACATTGCCCCAGTATTCTTCCTTCTGAGGATGTTGCAGGGGATCTCCATAAACTTCACTGGTACTGGTAAGCAAGAACCTTGCACCCACTCGCTTTGCCAGCCCCAGCATGTTCAGTGTCCCTACCACATTAGTCTTGTATTCTGAAGGTCAAGGATTTTCATGACAAAGTCATTCTGCATGCTGGCACTTTAGCCTAACATATTAAGTGCAGATCAGCATCTCCTGCAGAATAGAGAAGCCTTTAGCTTTTTTTATTCTGGAAGTTCAAATAGAAACCGTGAGCACACATGCATGGAAAGAAGAGGATATGATGGTTTTCACAGGATTGAACTTGTAATGGACAGGAGAAGCTGGGCATGCCAGATGATATATCTGATCAACCTCCAAGAGCAGCGGCTCCACAACATCATGGCGAATGAGCTCGAACCGAGGGTTACCTAAATGATGCATGACATTCTCCTTCCTTCCAGTAAAGAAGTTGTCAACCACGATGACACTGTCGCCTCTTGCAATCAGCTTGTCTACAAGATGACTTCCCACGAAGCCTGCTCCTCCTGTCACTACCACTCTTAATGCTTTCCGTTTCAAACCAAGAGGAATTTTGGCCCCGGTACTCATGTGTCCGATATGCTGTTGCTGTTGCTGCTTTCCGAATGCCGACCAACTGTCGTAAGCGTTCTCATAGCCACCAAAACTATCACTTGAAGAAAGCTCTTTGTGATAGCTGATATCGTGCCTCTCTGAGAGGGGAAGATGCTCGCTCTTACCTCGAGACGAAGAGCGAAAGCGGTACTGCGGCTGAAGCAAGAAAAAGGCAGAGGTAAGCGCTATGCCTAGGAGAATGAACAAGAGACGCTGCTCCTTGAGCAGATATGGTACTGCCTTCTTCCACGCCCAATGCTTCCGAGCCTTCGTTATGCACTGCTCGGATTCCCTAGGAATCTCATGCCGCCTATGATTCAAGATGAAGCTCGACATTCTTCTTGTTTCTCCGTTTCTTTTGCAGCGACGAGCCAGAGAGGAAATCAATTGGGTGCGCTCCAGAACCGCATCAATCAAGAATCAACAGCCAGCGCCTGGTTGCTGAAGCCTAAACGTTACAGGAAGTTTAGTTCAATCGCAGCTCTCAGCTCCAGAGACTCTAGCAACAAAATCCGCACTCTCCAACTTCCAAGCGAGAACGAAAACAGCAGCAATGTCAAGAAGATGAAACATGGAAGAAACTCGGGATGTCGACTAAACTCCAAAAAACAGAGTACCACAACTGAGAGCAAGCAAAACAGCAGTCATATCACACCTTCTTTCAAGAAACCAGAAATTATACAAAAGAGGAAAACAAAGACCGATGAGGCTAAGTCAGATCCGTCTGTCCGTCCGTGCGTCCGTCGGCGGGAACAGTAAAGCAAGCCGTCTAAATTCTAAGCTCCACCAGCAGACGAAACCAGATCAAAGACACATACATACATACGGAAACCAAAAGAACATGGAAACAGACAGGGCTCAAAACAATAAGAAAACAAACAGCAACAACACAAATAACACCACAAACACGAGCAAAACACACGAACATGCGCGTGCAAATCCTTGACAAGACTCTTAGCAGCAGATCCCAATGCAGTTGCCAAGGGGAAATGGCAACTCAGGAAACAACCAGATCTGTGCACCGATCCAAAGGAGCAAAACTTTTTTGTGTGCGTACGTCTCCGCTTTCTTCTCTTCTCTTTTCTCGTCTCTTGCTCTTCTCTTTCTCTTCTCTCTTTTTGTGCGTCTTGTTCACAGTCTCGACTTGCACTCGTTTGGCGCTTAACTTACTTTCCCTAACTAAAACCCAAAAAAACCCCCGCAGGACAAGAAGGAAACGCAGCGTTTTTAATTTATTTCCAATAGTCTAAACAAAGACTGGTTTCAACCAGGGTTTGTTTTTCCCCCAGTAGAGGGACTGGCGATCATCCACAAGGGGAATGAGTCAAATTTGGCTACAGTAAAGTATGTATTTTTTAGATTCCTGCCTAGTTGTGACGACCAATAGGAACTCATTGTCCAAACTATGGCGACACGTAACTTTTTTTTCCTTCGAAATCTGGCGACTTTTGCATTTTCTTTGTTTAAAAGCTTTTGGATAATTTGCACTGGTTTGTTTTTGGGTCGCCACAGTGTGAAAATTCACTAAAAGAATAAAACACTGGTTTCAAGTTTCAATTGATTTGATTTATTGCTTTTTGTGAGCACCAGGGGTTTTTTCCTTCCCAATTTTGTGATATCTAAATATTTTGCGAATTTTTCAAAGAAAGTAGCAAAATTAGTCCAGTCTAAAACAGTGATTTCTCTAGTGGTGAATTTTCGCCATTTTGCAAAAAATATTTCTAAATCGTTGAAAATCGCCAGAATTGCCTACAATATGAAAGGATTCTTAAGATTTTCTATTTTCATATTTTGAATATCGCCACATTTGACTAAATATACTTATGGATGATTAGGTATCACTTGAGCAACATCACAAAATTGGAAAAAAAAACAAACAAACAAACAAACACTGATTTACACTTTAAAAAAACCCCAAAAAACCCTATTTTTTGGTCCAAAACATGTCAAAAATTGTTGGGGAAAAAAAAAACATTGGTAAGGGGTCAGGGGTCTGAACTCAGAGTGATATTTTTTTGGTGGTGAATTTTTCAAATTTTCAAACTCAGAGAATTAAGACGAATATTTCTTGTTTTGAAAGAAGATTTCCCCTAATTTTTAAGAACAAATTCCCTGTTTTTCCACAAAAATATTGTAAAGTTTTTGAGAAAATGCTTTTCTTCAGAGAATTTCTTTACATTTTGACACAGTTTTTAGTGTTGGGGTATTTTTTCATTAGTTTTCTACAATTCAGACATGTTCTTTCCAAGCGTGTTGTCAATGAATGCTAAATCTTTTTGGGGATAATCTGGTAATGATGCTTCATCAGAAAACTGAAAATAAAAAACATGGGTTTGTTTGCCTCTGGAGTTTTCCTCAATCTTATTATAGTTTATGACCCAATCAGAGTAAGTATTTAATGCTATTTTTTAATTTTAAAAACTGACAATTTTTAATAATTTTTTTTTCCAACTTTAAAAACATGTGTTTTGGATTCTTTTTCTCAAAAACTTGAAAAGAGTAAAAATTTGCCACAAAAAAATCAAACGTCTTTTTATTTCCTTATGGGCATTTTAATATATATAGGTACCTATAAAGCAGATAGCAAAAAGGCCAGCCATTTCCCATGCTAACGAATTATATTCTCAAAAATCTTAGGTCCCTAACCCAAGGTCGTGGGAGTATCTATTGCTAAAAGTATGAGTGCCCCAGGATTTGAGAATATTTTTGGTTGGAAACATAAAAGTATTTTGCACCTGAAATTTCATGTTTCACACTAGACCTAATTCAGTGCACACTTTCTCCTATACAAATGTGTTGGACAAATATTTCTCACATTTGTAAGCCCTGTTTGGAAAATAAATGCTTAATCATCATTTTACCATGACCTATGAACTGAAGTCTGAGGCCAAGAATAATTTACCATCATTCATAAAAACACTTTATAATTTGGCGCAAAAAGAAAAATTCAATCTATCAAATTTGAATACATATCTAAAACATCAAAATGGACCTATCAATTTGAAGAAAGTTGAACTGAATGGTTTATAAAACAAAAGGAAAAACTAATTGGTGATGTGATCTTGCAATTGCAATGCTGGTGTCACTAGACTAGTTTTCTTTTGGGCGAAATTTCGTCAAATTTCAACCTGAAAAAAATGATTTTCACTTATCCAAATCATTTTTCATGGAAAAAATGGCCCACATTTGCCAGATTTTGAATTTTTTTTTTCCCAAATCACCAGTTTATTATGATAAGCTCCAGTGGGTAGCCAAGAATATAGAAAGATTTTTTTTCCTTTCATATCTTGTATGTAACCAAATCTGGCTAAATCATCTTATGAATGATTGCACTTCAGCTACATCACAAAATTGAAAAAACGAAAAATGTGTCAGGAGACATCAAATGTAAGATCCTGGTCACATAAACTGTTTCACAATACAAAGTACATTAGACCACATATATAATTTGACGTTTGAAATAGAATAAGAAGTGAAAGAAAAAGAGGTATAGGCCTATGCATAATGTTAAAAATTGGATTTATATATTTCAAAAAGACAGCTTCATTTTAATATGATCTAGTGGCCTCTACTCCTCTCTCTACTGTCATCAACAACATACCTAGTCGACATGTTCTCACGGTGATGTTTGGGTTAATACGTTGGAAGTCTCCAACTTGAGATAGGGACTTAAGGGAGGGACATGGTGGATTTCTCAAATTGAATTTCGAAGACATACCTAAAGCAGTGGTGTAAATTTCTTTCACTGCTTTAACGTTTTATGTTGGGTGCTTAATGTTGGGTAACACCCAGGGAGCAGGGTGTTCCTGAAATCAGCACCCCTTTGGCTCTGCCTTGAACAGGCGCTTATTTTGGGAAAACCCCGTGCTCCTTGGGTGTTACCCTACACAAAAAGCAATTCAAAGCAATTTGTCCTGCGTATGGAAAGAGGCACCTATGTGGTGACATTGAACCAGAGCCAACCAGCTCACCATGCAGGATGGATGGTGTGTGGACAGGAAACACTTTTTCATTGAAGTCCTGTTCCGTAATAACCATCCACCTCCACCTACCTACCTAATAGTCACCTACAGCCTTACCTATTTACTTAGGTATGTAGTAATCATTTATATTCCCTACCTATTTACCAATGATATTTACCCACTTCCATAAGTAGTTTAATTAGGTGTGTGGTGGGTCACGGGAGAGAGGATACATCATGGAACCTTAGTAACTCAGTTGCGGTTCATAACTGGTTTCCAATGGACTGTGCACTGGTATTGGTTGCCAGGTCACAGAATCCCACCTCTGTTATGCTGGCTTGTAGCCTAATGTTGAATTGATTTCCATAACAATTTCTTGTAAGAAGTAAAGGGACTGCAATATGTCATGAGATGGAACTCCCTGGCTTACTTCTACAATTAAGTTGCCCAAGCTTTTCAAAATACATTGTAATGAAGCAGCAGACCTTTGGTCATCCTAGGGTTTTTAAGTTATTGCCTTCTCGCTGATTGTGGCTGGAGCCTCAAAGGGGATAGAAAGGTTATGGATGTGAATACGTGGCATACAATATAGTTATCCGTAAAGTAACCCTGTCTTTGGGCCTCCTTTCACCCCCTATCCCCTCTTTCAGTGGTATCTGCAAAGCAAAAACATTTTATTAAATCTCAGTATGAAATGCTGCAACTCAGTATAAAATGCTGAAACTCAGCATTCAATGCACGAGGTCCAAGACCAATTATAGTAGTTATACAGTTAGGAGAAGTGAAAATATATGTAGCAGCAGCGGAGGCGCTCAGGAAAAAGAAAAGACAGGATGAAACTCAGTTTATCACCAAAATTGATGGGATTCTGAGTTTCAACCCCCCATTGAATCCTGATGTACTTTTTGCAGTGTTTTTTTTAATCTCACCCTGTGTATCACCAAACTCAGGGTTCTGGTGCTGTATTTTTCTTACTTTACTGATAACTCTAACGTACATGCTTTGATTGTTGACCCTTTGAGATATAATGATCAGTGTTTTCTTTTCCTGGGCGAATTTTTGCACTGTGCAGTGTGGGGAGCAAAACAAAATCCCCTACGAAGTGTATAAAGGATTTTTTTTTTTCTAAATGCACAAAAATCAGAAGTCTCAGTATTTAGACAATGAGTTCCTAGAGGTCAACAGAACAAAGCAGGATACTAATAAACAATTACTTGCCTGTTGACCTCTACCCAAATTTGGTTTATTCCTCTTCTGGATGATTGCCACTCCACCACCTACCTGATAAAATTGAAAAAAAAAGAACACTGATCATCATGATGTTTGGGCATTGATGGGATTGAGATTTGCATGGCTTGAACCTTCAAGTGTGAGAAATGCTGTCATGATGAATTTCGTTCTAATTCATCCTTCTCCAAGAAGGTGATGCATTGATTGGAGTGAAGAACAAACAGGATTCTCACCTATTGTTTCGCTTAGAGGTCTTTTTTTTTTCTTTTCATTTTTTATCTCATTTTTGAATTTTCAATGTTAATTAGCTTCCTTTGATTCAACTTCCATTCGCATATTCGAAAATAATTTAAGGTCAAGTTTCTTACAACGTTTGGAAGCTCCCTTAGTTCGTTGATAAGTTTCTCTCTGCATTTTCAAAGGTGGGATAGATCCTATCTTTGTGATAACCATAGATCCTATCTTTGCAAAGGTTATCGTTCTAACAATGTACTTAAGGTGTTAAGAGCTTGTTGTCCCAATCATCACATCCAGAGTTTTGCAAAACAATCGTCTATATTTATTGGGGTTTGTAAAGATTGACAATTTAAGTCCATTTTCATTTTAAGCCCACCTTAGGTGGGCTCATGACCTTTTACTTCAAACTGCTCAAGATTCCATGCCTCCATTTCAATAGTTGTTATAGAAAGGAATGAATCATTTTTAGAAGAGCATTTCATAGAGCATGCATGAACATTCATTTTATAACATCATCTCAAAGTTGTTTTTAGATTATCATCACGCTTGACTAAAATCTTGCATAAAACTTAAGCTTGGGTGCTTGGCTTTCTGCTCACTTAATCATCCATCTTTAAGGATGATTTTCAAAACATTTTATCCTCAACATTATGCACCAAATTGGAGCTCCCCCATCCTACAGCTCATGGTATTTTTCAATGTATATGTGGTCAACCCATAGATTTGATAGAGATACATCTATTATGTTGTGTTCATGAGGGAAAACGCACTACCACACATCATGTAGTTTGAGAATTTTTGCCTTCGTTACTACGGATGTCAGGTTCCATGTTTTGCATGAACAAACTCATATTTTCTCAACACCATCTTTCTAGTCATCACGACAACAAATGAATATTGTGCTTACAATAAATGGTATTCACATTTTGACAAATGTAGTCATTGCTAAATTGACCCATGCAAATCTTGTTTCTCAAGCTATTTCTTGAGGAGTGACCATGACAATTACAATTCAAACAAAGGTTGTGTTATATCGTGATCAACACCCCAATGATTTCATCCCTTTAATAATAGAGATATTTGAATGTTTACATCAGCAAGCTGACAACTTTTTTCATCAATGTGCCAACATGGCATGGTTGATGAAGGGTTTTAAAGGTCCTCCTCTTTTGATTTTACGTTCATTTTATAGGCAAAAGATGTTGGTGGCTCTTCAAAAAGTTTAGAACATCACTATTTTGTGACAGGCAATTGGAGAAGCCTCTTCTGGGATTAGTGTTCTTCTAGGTTTTTCTGCTCGTTTGCTTACACAACTTACTTCGTGTTACAAATGTTGAATTTAGGTCCTAGGTTTCCCAATTTCTCCTTTTAGGGCTCCCCATTGTGGATTTCTCCTTTTAGAGCTCTATGGTACGCATACAACCCTTGGTTGAGTCTTGTAATTAGAATGCATTTATTGGTTTGGTGGCCATCAATATAACGTAGGACCCAGGGAACAGGGACTTCTCGAAATAACTGCCCCCAATGCAGGAGCTGAGTCGGTCATTGAAGGGACTGCCCACTCTGAGGGAGTTACCCCTGTAAAGGCAAATGAACGGATGCCTGTGAACTGTTCAATGAAGCTGCGATGAATTCATGGAATGCCCAATGAAGTTGGGATGAATTTGTGGAATGCTCAATGAACAACTAAAATACCCACGAACAATGGAAACCTGACAAAGAAACAAAACTCCATCCCAGCTCTTGTGAGCGAAATTCCACTTCATTAATCCCACTCCTCCTAGTGTTAGAAAAATGGCCAAGGGCTTTATGTGGGAATAGAGTGGAATGGAGGCTTTCTATTATTCCTTGTAATTGGAACGTTTTGTTGGTCGTGACACGATTGCACTGGGTACACATCACGAATCGAGAAATGGTACCTATCTACATAATACATGGGGCTTGCATGCATTAAAGTCTTTTGAGTATGACTGGGGTGCAATCAAATATTTTGGTGGTGATATCTTATAATTTAGAAGCTTTCATTGGTTAGCTGGGTCTCTACATAATATGTGGGGCCTATATATGTGTCCATTTATTTCATTGGGCATGTAGTTCAATGGGGTTTATAGTTTTTATGTAAAGACTGCAGGCCGAATTTGAGCTTTTGGAATGATTGCCCATATTTTGGGCACTTGGCGAAAAATGTTTGTGTAGAATTCCTATGATCAAGCTATCCTAAATTTCACTTGCAAAAAATTCACAGCCTGGAATGTGGTTGGAGCTACCTGGATCAGAGTTTTCTCTTTTTGAGTGAAATTTTGCCACTTGCTGATCAAAAAAATCTAGTGTGACTCATACCAACGATTTTTGTGATAAATTGCACCAAAATCGCCAGATTTTTAGGGGTTTTTTGTTTTTTGTTTTTCCTGAAATCGCTATATTCAGACAACAATAGCTTCCAGCAAGTCACCAGAATGGCCTTTGGTGAACTAGCATGTAGGCTGGTACCATAGCATAAACCCCAATGTTTTGAGGTTGCTTCTAACCATGGTAAATATCTGTACCTCAGATTTAGTGAGGGTCTCTGACTTCAAATTTAACGTTCCCCTGACTGCCGAAATCTACCAGATTTCTTTTCTTTTTTAAAAAAACTTTCCTCTATAACCTGTAGCCAAATTTGGCTAATTCCTCTATTGGATGATGACTAGTGTGGCTAGATCACAAAATTGAAAAGCAAACACTGAGGTCCTGATGCATGTTAGTGTTTATTTTGGTTGAATTATTATACTTGTTTGCAATGAGAATTTGAATTGATAGATTATTAGGTCTATGATTGGTGCATGGGGTTCATTTGCATTCATATCAGTTGGCTTCTTTTTCTCAAAAGGACTGCAAAATGTGTTTTTTTAGTAGCCAGATTTTGACTCTTTTTTTGTTTGGAAAATAATCAGATTTCTCTATTGGGTTCTAGCATGTAGCCAAAAATGTGAAGGGTTCTTAAAAGTTCTGACTTTCATACCTGGTCTATAGCCAGATTTGGCTAAATTTTATTGTGGATGAACACCAGTTTCACTATGGCAAATGAGAACATAAGAAGACCCAACCCAAAGAAGAAAAACAAAAGTAAATAATCAACAAAAATCAGGTAAAGATCTCATACAAAGAGGACTCATGACTGAAATGATAATCAAGGATAACGGAAAAAAACAAGACCTCAGATGAAAGAGCTGTCCAAAGACAGGCTGATAGTTGAGTCCAGCCCTGAATTTGGGGAATGGGCTGAACGATCAGCTTTACCATTGTCAAGCATGAGGTGTAGGCTATCACATACCTAGATCATGAGTTGTATGGGGGGGAAGGTTCTTAGGCCTAATTGGGTGTAAGATCCCTCTTCTTTTGTAGGAAGGATATTCCAGAACCTAAGTTGCCATCCAAATTCATGATGAAATTCATCCAAGTGCTTTAGATTTATGACAGTGACGGTTGTATGCATGCCCATAACTGTTGCTTGAATTTTAAGAAGCCCTTGGAGGCTATATTTAATATGCATGTTGATTGTGCATTTGATATATATGTCATACCTTGCTTTGCCAACCATGCCGGATCAATCCATTCATCTACAAGCTTTTCAATTTGATTTTTGTCCCCGCATCTTTTGGTGTAATGGAACTTTCAATGTATGGATAGTTTTGTGAAGCTTTTGGAATATTTTTCATTGGTGAATTGCTAGCAAGGAGTCGGTTGGCTGAATCCACATAATTATGGGAAGAATAGGGAAAGTATATTGATAAACCAGGTGAATAAAATATGAAATTTATTCAATTTTGTGATGTAGCTGTGTTGGCAATCATCCATAAGACAATGTTGTCAAATTTGGCTATGAACAAAATGTGAAAGTAAAAATATTTAAGCATCCTTCTATATCATTGGCCCACTAAAGGAAACTGATGTTAGCCTCAGGCAACTGTTTAAGAATTTATTGTATTTTTTCAATTTTTGGCAATTAGAAAATGTCTAAACAGCAATCCATAAAACTCTAAATTCTTTTGGTCATCATAAAACAGAGAAATTTGCCCAGCACAAGCAGTCTGTCAGATGCACACACAAGTTATTTGAAACCCTGCCAACCATAAATTAACCAAAGCGCCTCAAAAAGGGGAAAACAAAGGAACAAAATGGAAGGACTTACATCCAAATGAATCACCTAAGAGGGCAAACCACAAGAGGAACATCAAGTTCCCAAACTTCCTCCTGTTGTGAGAAGCATATCAAATAATGAAAGGGGAGGATGTTCTGAAAGGACACTTAGCCTAAATAAACCCTCATTTACTACAACAGCATCCCTCAAAATAGAGACCATTTGCACACACTGCAACATCACTGACACCCTCTACCAACAAAATGTGTGCAACATTATTTACCTACACAAAATCACTGAACATGAAGAAAGATTTAGCATAATAAGTGTTGTTGTGACTGGATTCACGACTAGCATTCTGTTGGCTTCCTTCTTATGCTTTGTGTTTTTCTTCTATATTTTGCTAAATGATTATCAAAATCCTGCATTCCAATGCAACTCCTTTTGTTTCTTCATTTAAAGAAAGAAGATTGCTGATAGATTCCAATTTCCTGGGTGTCAGCCAAGGAAACACTGCTTGTTGTGCACAGAGGTTGCATGAAGCTGAAGATCAGGTTCCCAAACAGGAATAAAATTACCTTTACACTGTACTCTGGATGAAGTACAGGCAGTCCCTTTCTCCCTTCAAAAACTCACCAAATTGAAATACTAAAAGAAAATCGAATATTTTGTTGCAAATTCTCTTTTAAAATTTTAAAAATTGTCAAAAAAAATTTGCCCTCTTTTTTCTTTTCAGGGAGGGGGAGGCAGGAGACTGTCACCACAGTTCTGTCTACTGGCTACTATTTTAATGGTCCTCTACAAATGAGAATTAAACGAAGGCAAAATCTGTTTTGGGATGCTCACCACTGTGGCTGCATCACAACCAGAACCTGTTTTCCTTCTTTTTTTTCAAAAGTTACACTGTTTGTAACCTTGAATATAAAAGAGTTGCATTTTTTTATTAATATGTCAAGCCCAAAAGCAAAGAGTTTCAACTTCTTCCCTTATTTTTAAAATTTGGCAACATGTATTATTGTTGATGTGTAAATTGCTGGCAACATGTTAGGGATGATGATTAAATTTTTTGATGATTAAATTTGCTATACATAGAAAAATAAAGATAAAAATTTGGTTACAACTAATGCTAGGTAGATGTACATTGTGAGGGGGGGAGGTGTTGGGGGGGGGAAGAGGTATTGAGCCTTATTCCGCAAAGACTTTGCCAACTGAAACATAATGTTTATTTATTGCAAAATGTTGGTAATACACTTAAAAAGAACAAAAGGGAGAGGGTCAAGGTTCAAACTTGTAAAAGATAGTAGCTTCTAACTACCAACAGCAAGTGGTCACCCCAAGGGCCAAGGTTGTAATTTCAATCATTTAAAGCATATTGATGCTTCTTATCATAAGGAAACTTGTCCATGATTAAAAAAAAAATTGTCCCAACATGCTAACAGTTATTAAACATTCATTCATCCCCCATGGAACCCAACATTTATATCTAGCAATCTCTGTCAATTTTAACATAGTCTAAAATGTTTCAAGAAAGGATAAAAAAATTTGTGATCAACTTTCACATTTTAATGAAAGGATTGATATATCAAGAGGGCCCAAAGCATCTCAAGCATTGTTTTTCATCACCATTTTAAACATGGAATTTTAAAAATCCAAGTTAGATTCACACAAAAACTTATTAACCATCTGCTTAGCCTCACCAACCTACACCTTCTTTGGGGAGCAAAACAAAATTCCACCACATCAAAATGATTATTGAAAAGATTTATTATGTGTTAGAATATAACATACTAATCAAGATATTAAAATATATATATTTCATTTCATTTTATAAAGTGGAAGATTGGAATATATTTGTGAAAACAAATTTAGTGTACTTATGTATTTAAAAACACAAATATATTCCAAAAAATATATAAATAACTTTTAATCTTTATGGAAGTTGAAAGTATATTGAATCATATCATTTCACATAGTTTGAAAGATGTTTGAATACCATGTGACTCATTTGAAAATTTGACAATTAATCACATTCACACAAACGATGACAAGTATGGTTAAATGAGCCATATTTTAAATTCCATTCAAAATTATTATTTTAATGATTAGTGAAACCTTTAAATTAGTGTAGTTAAAATGAGGCAATGGTTTTATTATACCATTGTATACTACAAATATGTTCATGGATCCTTCAATATAAATAATGAAATTTATCATTTTAAAAAATTCATAAAATTAATTTTAAAGATTTAATAATTATACAGCCCAAAAATCAAAATTGATATTAAAAATGAAATGTACCATATTTTTGGAACAATTATATTGTATGTATTATAATATAAAACCCAAAAGCTCCCAAAAGGGGGTACTATATTGTGCTTTCACCTTGAGTATAGCTTTAGTGACTTAGGGAATGAAACTTGCAGCCATATTTGGACAAACAAAAAAACTCAAATGAACATAAAATTAAAATTTTGAGAAAAGAATAATTACATGACCTTTTTACATTCAGGCAAATTTTTGCAACTTGTTTAATAGCTAGTTCATTTTCCATTGTCCTTTTAACTAGCTTACAACTTGCAAATTTTTTTATTCCTCTTAATATTTTCTTGTTCAAAATTGAAGTGCCCATGACTTTAGGTAAATAGGTTTAGGTAATCTACCTATTTAATTCTACCTAACCAAGGTAGTAGTTAATTGCTTTGGCTAAACATGAAATGCCCAATTTGATTAAAAATCATGAATCATTTTCATCAAATGTGTCATTTTGCTTTCTTAAATTTGAGCTTGATTAAATATCTCACTTAATTATAACCCATTGACCATTTTGATTAAGGTGATCAAGTTTTTATTTAATTTGATTGAATAAGTCATTAGTCAAGTTCATTAATAAAAAAATACACATGTCATTTAAAAGCCCTAGGCTTGCAATAAAAATGAATGTGTTCATTAGTCAAGATGAATAAGGTAGTCAACTCAGATAACTTAAAAAATTATGAATTGTAGTAATGCCCATAGTGCAAACTTGTCACTCAATTGCAACACCATTTGAAGTTGTTCAATGTTCATGTCATTAACTCAAAAAAAATTTGCAAGCTTCCAAGTTCATTATTCCAAACTTTGTGTTACAACCTTTTATGATGTGCATGTAACACATTTAGATTTCAAACTCAAACTATGCAAAATTCAAAACAATTACAATTCAAGCAAACTTGCAAACTAGAAAGTTTTTCCAAGCTATATCAAAAAGCTCATGAGCTTTTTAAAGCTACAAGTTGCAACTTGCAAGCTCATTGCTTCACATTTGTGGCCCATATTGTGTTTCATTTTCATGCACTTCAAGCTTGTTGTTTTTGCCAAACTTCATGACACTCACCATTCATATGAATCACTCACATTATTCAACATTGCTCCATGCTCACATTTGCAAAACATTTTTGAAACTCTTGAAGCCTTGAGTGTTGAATGACAATTCTTTAGGAATCAAGAATGAGAGTTAAAGGTTGAAAGTCCAAGTTGAGATTCTTGTTGTTCTTGAATCCCCAAGAGTCAGAAGTTGTTACCGGTTAAGTCTATTACATTATGATGAACATCATTTGTAGGATGGCAAATTTTTGGTGAATCCAATAGCCATAATTGCACCAAATAAGATTGACCTAATGGCCTTGGATGATAATGTTTTGGTGATCTCAATCCTTCACAACTTGAACTTGCAACAATGTCGATTGTCAACATATAATTGGTTGGTGAATTTTGGGTTTGAGATGTTTCCTTTTTTGCAACACTTGTCATGGTTTGAGTGGTGAGCAAGATAGTGACTTGACATTTTTAAAAATTCAATTTGATGAATTTTCTCTTAAGTTTTCTTGGCCCTTTTGTGGAGGTTGCTCCTCAAATTTTTGTTGCATTTTGGCTAATTCTTGGCCAAAAACAAATCATTGATCACAACATTAAAAGAAAAGAAAAACTAATGTGGACTTGTAAATGTGCAAAAGATACAGTGGCCTCAAAAAGGTCCAGTTCAGAAAAAGGCTTCTTTAATTGGCATGGGGTTTGCATTTTTGTAGTTTCTCACTTTATACTGTCCAATTTTGTGTGTTTAGGGGTGGGGCTGGGGAGACAATAAACACTCTATGTTGGATGCGATAAAATTTGTAGAGGCCCAACCACCCCTAAAGACTTGAGACTTCACCCCTGGGACTTGCATCCTCTCTCTTTGTTTTTCCTTTCCCCCCTGGATGGGTGTTTTGTTCAGTGGAGCTTGCCAGGGTTTCATCAATTAGGGGATGTTTAGCGCTCTGTATCTGTGTCCCCGTCCTACCAAACCATGTGTGCCAATGCCTATCATGCACACACCTGGAAACCCCTCTCACTCAATGTAGACAAATACGGAAACATGTTGGAATTATGGCATGCCGATTATCGATATAGGTAATACCATAGTACCTTTACCATTCTAGCAGATATTATATATATATGTATATATTTATTTCAAATTTAGCTGCTCAAAATCTCAGATATTTGGGCAGCTTCAATTTGTATGTATTTGTTGAAGTTTTCTCTGACCTCAATTGTAGCTGGAATTTCAGGAAATTTTTACTTTTATTGCCAGAATGAAACACATTGAGAAATTTTTTTAAAATTCTTCAAGAAGATGCTGGAATGGTAAAGGTACCACCATATTAAACTTCTCTTTAGTCTTGACTTGCCATCCAAATGTCCATTCTGGTGTGCAGTACCTATATACTTTCCAGTAGGTACAACCCTTGGAAAGCTGTCAATAATTCACCTGCAAACCTCAAAAGAAAAGGATTGATTTCCTTCCCTGACCAGCTGAAACAGGTAGGGTAGAACCACTCATCATCGAGCACATACTTATCATTGAACATTATCACATATTTTTCTCATTCCTCAACCAAATTGACCTATTTTTGTGTCATTTGACATGCAGACTGGAGCGCTACAAATGTTCTTTTAATGCCAGAAGTAAATGAGCAACCCAGAACACACAGGAAGAGATGAGTGATAGATTGCTTTAAAAAATTGAAAAAAATAGCTCTTGACCCCTCTCTTGCTCCAGCCCAATATCTTTCTCATTTTGAGTCTGTTCTGAATGATTTAAAACATGATGGGTGCGCCAACTAGGGATTTACAAAACTTTTTTGTATTCCAGAGGCAAAGATCAGCCATCCAAGATTTGAAGCCTTTAAATTTTTATCTGTTTTAATTCACCCATCATCAAACATTGAACCCCCTTACACCAAACACCTCACAGCTTCCTCATTCCTTTACCAAATTGAACAATTTTTACAATGCTGGCAGCACTATGTGGAGGGCTATAAATGTTCATTGTGCTTCAGAATCAGAGGAACAATGTGAACATTGTGTCACGATTTACCCTTGTTTGTGTTCTTAAGTGTTCACTAACCAGCCTATCTACCTTACCCTAAATCAAAATAAGGGGCCAGCTATCAGCCTAGTGAAAAAGAGATGCTGAACTCAGTGAGAAAAATATTTCTAAGCATCCAATGAGGTGAGCTGGTATGAATAAAAGAGGCTCAGCTTTGTTTTTCGTGGGGTTCAGGGTTTTAGAGCGTGTTTGTTACCAAATTGTTCCTAATAAAGTTTTATCATGCGAGTGTTCAAAAGAATTTGAACATTTTTTTTGCACAAAACAAAAGGGTTTTGAACTCCAGATGCAGTGATGTACTACTCACAACTAATTAGTAAAAATCACAAATGGATTAGATTTTAAATCATCTTCTATGCAAGGAAGAAAATTAATGTAGATATAAATTGAAGTCTAATTTTCTCTTTAGGCTTATTCTGACAGTGTTAGGTGCCTCTACTTCAACCCTGCCCCCCCCCCCCCCCCCCCCCCACCCCCCCCCCCACCCCCACCGAGCCCACTCACCCCCAGACCACCCCTCCCCGCATACACCCCCAAGCCCCACTTTTATTTTTAATAGAA
>Ga0116229_10000321_pt1 | contig 59290 bp, 53 predicted proteins | sample S1TSphgellanicum_3_FD_87313 | JGI IMG/M metagenome (GOLD analysis project Ga0116229, IMG submission 87313) | Host-associated microbial communities from peat moss isolated from Minnesota, USA - S1T2_Fc - Sphagnum magellanicum MG | ecosystem: Host-associated > Plants > Peat moss > Unclassified...
CTCGACGCGACGACGATGACCGAGCTCGCGCGCGCCGAGGCGCCCCACGCGATCCCGGCCGATTTTCACGGACAGTACTTCGAGGCGTGAGGATCGCCGGGGCGCGAGCCCTCAGCGCGCGAACCACGTGACGAGCCGCTCGAGCGCGAGGCGGTCGGTCTCGTCAAACGCGGCGGCACGATCACTGTCGATGTCGAGGACGGCGAGCAGCGCGCCGTCGCGGCCCGTCACGGGGACGACGATCTCGGAGCGCGAGCGCGCGTCGCAGGCGATGTGCCCCGGAAAGGCGTGCACGTCGTCGACGACGACGGTCCGGCGCTCGGCGGCCGCGGTGCCGCAGACGCCACGCCCGAAGGCGATTTCGAGGCAGCCGAGCGACCCCTGATAGGGGCCGACCCGCAGCAGCCGATCCGCCTCGACGACGCGATAGAACCCGGTCCAGAGATGTCCGAAGCCGTGGTGCACGAGCGCGCTGATCGTCGCCATCGCCGCGATCGGGTCATCGACGCCAGCGAGCGTCGCGTCGACGTTCCCGATCAGTGCGTCGTACGCGAGCGCCCGCGGCAGGTCGCGCAGGTCGGGGATCGTCTCGGCCATCGCGCGAATTATAACCGGGCCATCGCGGCGCCGACGCGCCGCAGTCCTTCGGCGACGATCCCGTGCGCACCGCCCAGACCGATGCGGAACGCGTGCGGGTCGTCGAAATACCGACCGGGGACGATCAGCGTCTCGTCGGTCGCCTCGAGATCCGCCGCGAGCGCGTCGACGTCGAGCCCCGGCGCACGGACGAAGCCGACCGTGCCCGTCACCGGCGGCACCCACGCCAGGCGCGCGTCCGCGGCGACCCACGCGGTCGCGATCGCGCGGTTGGCGGCGACACCGGGCGCCACATCGGCGAGCAGGGCCGGCGCGCGGTCGAGCGCCCGCGCCATCAACCGCTCGACGACGAACGGCATCGCGTTCCACGCCAGCCCCGCGACGCGCCGCACGCGATCCGCAAACGGCGGGTCGGCGATCACCCACCCGGCCCGCAGCTGATCGAGGCCGTAGGCCTTGGTGAGACTGCCGGTGACGATCACGTTCGGCGCCAGCGTCGCCGCCGACCGGTCGCCGGGGTCCTGCACCCACTCGCGGTACACCTCGTCGACCAGCAGGCGCGCGCCATGCGCGGCGACGACGCGCGCAACCGCCGCCATCCCGGCGGCCGGAGTGAAGACCCCGCTCGGGTTGTGCAGGTTGGTGACGACGACGAGGCGCGTCCCGGGTCGCAGCGCCCGGCGCACCGCGTCGGGATCGAGGCGGTAGCCATCCTCGGGGCGGCGGTCGACGCGATCGACCGCGGCGCCGAAGTGCCGCGCGAGCGCGACGAGCGGCTCGTAGCCCGGCCGCTCGATGAGGACCCGGTCACCGGCGTCACCCAGCGCGGCCGCGTAGGCCAGGAAGTTGGCACCGGTCGTCCCGACGGCGAGGACGACGCACGCGGGATCGACGCCCGCGCGCGCGGCGAGGCGCTCCAGGAGCGGCGGCCAGCCGTACGTGTTCGGCCCGGCGAGGGCCCAGTCCTCGACGTGCGGCGCCAGGGTGTCGACCGGACACGGGCGCACCCCACTCGCCGCGAGATTGTAGCGGGCGGCGGGGCGCGACTTGAACCAGACGATGTACTCGCTCTCGCGGACCGGCATGGGGCGGCATCGTATCGGGCGCGCGCGCTGTTCGCAACTCGGACGCCACTCGCGGCACCGCTGACCGAGCGCGCCGCCAGTCCGACGCGGCGATCAGGCGGCGGCCGCTTCGACCGTGGCGCGCAGCGCGCGGAAGACGACGGGATCGAGCAACGTGCCGACGAGCTGCTCGAGGTGCGCGAGCGCCTCTTCGCGCCCCATCGGCGCGCGGTAGGCGCGTCGCGACGTCAGCGCCACGTAGGCATCGGCCGCGGCGAGAATGCGGCCGCCGATCGAGATCGACTCGCCGTCGAGTGCCTGCGGATACCCGGTGCCATCGTAGTGCTCGTGATGGTCGCGTACGTACGCCACCTCGACGCCGATCTCGCTGAGCGGCGCGAGGATCTCGACGCCGATGCGGACGTGGTCCTGCACGTGATCGAACTCCTCGGTCGTCAGCGGGCCCGGCTTGTTCACGACTTCCGTGCGCAGACCGATCTTCCCGATGTCGGCGAGCCGAGCGGCGACGCGCACGCGTTCGACGGTGTCGGCGTCGAGCCCCATCGCCTGCGCGATCCGCGTCGTCAGCTCCGACATGCGGAGCGAGTGGCCGCTCAGGAACGGATCCTTCGCCTCCAGCGCGCGCAGGAGCGCCTCGGCGGTGCTGATCGTGAGGGCGCGCAGCGTCGCCTTCTCCCGCTCGTGCGCCGCGGTGCGCGCCGCGACGGCCGACCGGAGCGCGCGATCGGCCCGCCGCCGGGTCGCCGCGCGCTCGCGCAGGGCGCGTTCGACCGCCGCCTGCAGCACTCCCCGCTCGACCGGCTTGGTGATGTAGTCGACGGCGCCGGCGCGGAGCGCCCCGGTCGCGGTCTCGGCGTCGTTGACGCCGCTCACCATGATGATCGCCAGCTCCGGATCGAGATCCCGCGCGTCGGGGATCACCTCGAGCCCGCTCTGCTTCGGCATGCGCACGTCGCAGAGCATCGCCGAATAGCGACCGCGGATGAGGAGCGCGATCGCGGCGGCGCCGGAGTCGGCGGTGTCGACGGTATAGCCGAGGGACGTGAGCAGCGTCGCCAGCGATCGGCGGACGGCGGCGTCGTCATCGACGACGATCAGCGGCAGTCGCTCGACGTCGGCGGAGGCGGTGAGGGAGAGCGACGCGGCCGGCTTCGACGGCGCGACGCGTGTGGGGCGAGACGTGCGCGGGACGACGGATGTGCCAGCCATACCGAATGGACCAGCAGCCCGCGCGATGAGCAACAACGATTTCGCCACCCGTCGGCAACCGCTGTCGCGCCTGCGTGTTGCGCCGCGCGATGCGGGCGCGACTGGCGGTCTCGTGAGGGCGCGCTCATTATTTCTGCATCATGACGACGACGCTCGACGCGCTCTGGATGCCGTTCACCGCGAACCGCGCGTTCAAGCGGGCGCCGCGGCTGCTCGTCTCCGCGAAGGAGATGCATTACACGACGAGCGACGGTCGGCAGGTGCTCGACGGCGTCGCCGGTCTCTGGTGCGTCAATGCCGGCCACTGCCGCGAGCCGATCGTGGCCGCGATCCGTGCCGAGGCGGGCACGCTCGATTTCGCGCCGGGGTTCCAGATGGGACACCCGCTCGCCTTCGAGCTGGCGACGCGTCTGGCGGCGATCATGCCGGCCGACCTCGACCACGTCTTCTTCACGAACTCCGGGTCGGAGGCGGTCGACACCGCGCTCAAGATCGCACTGGCGTATCATCACGCGCGGGGTGAACCCGAGCGGATCCGGTTCATCGGTCGCTCGCGCGCGTACCACGGCGTCGGCTTCGGCGGCATCTCGGTCGGCGGCATCGAGAACAACCGGAAGCAGTTTGGCGCGCGGTTGCCGGCGATCGATCATCTCCCCGACACGCACGACCTCGCGCGCAACGCCTTCTCGTGTGGACAGCCGGCGCACGGTGCCGACCGCGCCGACGCGCTGGAGCAGCTGATCGCCGAGCGTGGCGCGGAGACGATCGCCGCGGTGATCGTCGAGCCGGTCGCCGGCTCGACCGGTGTGCTGATTCCGCCCGTGGGGTACCTCGAGCGCCTGCGCGCGATCTGCGACCGGCACGGCGTCCTGCTGATCTTCGATGAGGTGATCACCGGGTTCGGCCGCCTGGGGTCGGCGTTCGCGGCGACGGCGTTCGGCGTGACGCCGGACATCATGACGGTCGCCAAGGGGCTGACCAACGGCGCCGTGCCGATGGGCGCGGCGGTCGTGCGGAGCGCGATCCACGACACGCTGATCGAGGGGACGGCATCGGGGATCGAGCTCTTTCACGGCTACACGTATTCCGGCCACCCGCTCGCCGCGGCCGCCGGGCTCGGGACGCTCGACGTCTACGAGGACGAGGGCCTCTTTGCGCGCGCGGCGTCGCTGGCCCCGTACTTCTCCCAGGCGGTGCATGGCCTGCGCGGCCTGCCGCACGTGATCGATGTGCGGTCGCTCGGACTCGTCGCCGGGATCGAGCTCGAGGGACGGACCGATCGGCCCGCGACGCGGGCGTTCGACGTCTTCCTCGATTGTTTCGAGCAGGGGGTCCTGATCCGCACGACGGGCGACACGATTGCCCTGTCGCCGCCGCTGATCATTTCGCGCGAGCAGATCGACGAGGTGATCGACGCCGTGGCGCGCGGGATTCAGCGCGTGGCGTGATCGGCGCCGCGGCCCGGCTCGCTCGCGGTGGCGCGGCTCACGAGGTGGAGGCAGGTCGCGTCGCCGCGCTTCTTGCACGGCCCGGCGACGTCGTGCGCGATGCGCATCCGCGCCCCGAGGAGCTTCTCGAAGAACCCCGTGATCACGCCGCGATCGAAATCGCAGGGGTACGGGGTCGCCGAGGTGATGCGTCCCGTCCAGTCGCCGGTGATCTCGAAGGAGATTCCGCCCGCCCCGGCGCCGCGGTGGTTCATCGCAAACGCGGGACCGAACGAACCGATGACGACCTCGAAGCGATCGAGGCCTGGCGGCAGGTTGATGTGGTTCGGGATCTCCTTGCCGGTCATGAAGAGCGTGTTGGCGCCCATCCGCGTCCCGATCGTCCGCAGCGCCTCCGCGTAGCTCGCCAGGTCGTACCACGCGTCGGGCGAAAGGAACGCGATGCCGTGGTCCTGCAGGATCCGCTCGCCCATCGGCCGAAACGCGCCCATCGCGGCCAGCATCGACATGATGTTGCCGCCGCGCACCGTGGGGGCGGCGGTCGTGGACGTGGCGTCGGCGACGGATGCGATCGGGAGGCTCATCACGCAGAGGACGACGATCCCCGTCGCGGGAAACGGATGGCGCCACCGCGACCGCGTCAGGCCGCGACGGCGCCCGTCGGCAGCGGCACACCGCGGTCGGCCGACATCGGCTCGGCCCCACTCGTCGCCCCGATGACCGCGACGAGGGTCTCGCCCCCGAAATCGAGCCCGACGTAGCCGTCGTGGGCGACGACGTCGATATGATCGTGCGGGAAGGCGCGGGCGAAGGCGAGGTGCGGATAGAGCGAGTAGCCGGTGCGGCGCAGGCGGTCCACCCAGGTCGCGACCGGTTCGTGGCGCTCGCAGCGCGCGTCGTCGGCGCCGGCGAGGATGTCCTCGATCTCGCGCGCGAAGAACATCTTCATTGACGCCGCCTCATCGGCCGTCACCTCGAGGCGGTCGATCAGCTGGAACGTCTTCCCGAAGTGCCGCCACGCGTTCTCGAAGCGGTCGAAGAAGCCGGCCCGGTGGTGGTCGCTGCTCGGCTCGCAGAGCACGACGCCCGCCGGGTTGAGCGTGCGCAGCCTGGCGAAGAAGGCGTCCCGCGCGCAGCAGACGTCGTCATCCGCGACGCTCGACACATCGGCGTCCCGGACATGATGCACCGCGAACGCGCCGAGGACGGCGAGCGGCGTGGGCTGGGCGGCGATCAGCGCCCAGTCCGCCTCGCCCAGCGTCTCGACGACCGAGTGGATCGGCACGATCGTCAGGTCGAGCTCCAGGCGATCCGCGACTTCGGCGAGTGCCCGCTGTGCCACGCGCAGGCTCTCGGCACTTGGCTCGACCGCGACGATCGTCAGCTGCTCCGGGAGGAGCCCGCGCCGCGCGAGTTCATATAGAAGGGCGACCTCCTGCTGGCCACTGCCGATGCCGATGTCGAGGAGGGTCGCCGTGCGGCGCCCCGCGAGGAATCGCACCAGCAGCTCGTTCCCCACCCGGCCGGCGAGCGCGACCGTCGGGAGGTGGCGGGCGAGCAGGCCGAAGAGCGAGATCTGGGACCGCTCGTAGCGCCGCAGATAGAGGTTGATCTCCTCGCCGCGATGCCCCTCGAGCCGCTTCGAAATCGCCGCGGCGAAGAGGAAGTACTGCAGGTCCGCCGCACTCGACCGATCGAGGTGGCCGTCGACGAGCGTCGACAGGGTCTCGCGGGCGCGGGGTACCCGGCCCCCGTGGGCGTCCCGCAGGACGTCGGACAGCAGCTCGTACTTCGCGGTCTCCACCAGACACCACTCCAGCCAGGGGGGGCGCCCGCGCGCGAAATGCGCACGAGCGAACAACACGAGCGAACAACACGAGCGAACAACACGAGCGAACACCGGCGCGACGGACGACACGAGCGACCCCGACGGCGGCGCGCCCCGCTCGGCGCGCCGGGGGGGGCGGTCGGACGACCTGGCTGTCGGTGGGGCGGGGGGAGGAGGGGACAAGCGCGCGGCGCGACGCACCGCGAATTCCTTTGGTAACGATACGAATGTCACGCGTTGCACACAAGGGCGCAGATCGTGATGATTGTGTCCCGATTGCACATCATGGGGCGTACGCGGCCAATGAGCGCCGCCCAATGAGCAGCACTTAATGAATTGGTACACATTGAATCGACGCGCGACCGCTGACCGCCTGCCACGGACGCCGGGCGGCGGTCGCGCGACGGCCCCGGAGCCGCGGCGCGCACGACCGGCACCGAGCGGCCGTGGCCTGGCGGCGGGCCCCGGCGACCTCGAGTCAGCCGCCGCTCCGCCAGCCCTCCGCACCGGCGGCCAGCCGGCCGAGCGGCCGGGTCAGGAGGAGGCCGAATGCCCGAAAAGGCCGGCAAGCGGCGATCAAGGGACCTCAGCCGTGTCACGATTTGAGACATTGAACGAATGTGTACCAGCCTCAGGATTAATTCGTCCTAACTTCAACTGGACCGTGAGCACGCTCCGCGCGATCCTATCCTCTTTACCGGCCTGGACGGGCATTGAGGCTTACTTGAAGGGTTCGACGACATTGCGACGGGCTGTGGTGGGCGCTCAGCTCGCTACCCGGGGACGTCTCCATGTGGCGATCCGACGCGGAAAGGTGCCGGCTGACCTCGCCGGCGCGCGCGTGAGCCTCATCAGCTGGATGCAGCAGGCGTTTGAGGCAGGCGGCGGCGGAGCGGCCGCGGCCGCGTACTCGCTCGTCCTCGGCTGGGGCGGTCCCTACCCCGAGATCACGGGCTACTGCATCCCGACGCTGCTCGATGCCGGGCGCACGCTCGGTGACCCATCGCTCGGCGCGCTCGCCGAGCGCGCTGGCTACTGGCTCGCGCGCACGCGCCTGCCGAGCGGCGCGATCTGCCGAAAGCAGTGGACGCCGTCCAATGATGTGCCGAGCGTCTTCAACACCGGCCAAGTGATCGACGGCTGGTGCGCGCTCGCCGCCGAGTCGGCCGACCCCCAGTGGGCGAATTACGCCCGCAAGTCCGCGGAGTGGCTGCTCGCCGAGCAGGGGCCCGACGGCGCGTGGGCCCGGTCCGCGTACAACGGCATTCCGCATACGTATTACACGCGCGTCGCCGCCCCACTGGCCCGGCTCGCCCTGGTGACGGGGGAGGACCGCTTCGCCGAGAGCGCCCGTCGCCAGCTCGACTGGACGCTGACCCAGCAGGACGCCGACGGATGGTTCCATCTGGCGGGCTTCGGGCCCGCGGACATCCCGACGACGCATACGATCGGCTACGTCATCGAGGGCCTCGTCGCGGCCGCCGGTCTCCTCGACGCGCCGCAGTACATCGACGCCGCGGAACGCGCCGCGCGCCCGATGCTCGAGGCGTTCAACCGCCGCGGCGTCCTCGCCGGCCGCTTCGATCGCGGCTGGCGCGCGGCGACCGCGTCGCGCTGCGTCACCGGTGACGCCCAGGTCGGCGCCGTCTGGGCGCGACTCGCCCGCATCACCGGCGACCAGTCGTATCGCGATGGCGCGGCCCGCATCGCCGACCAGGTCCGCCTGACGATCGACGTCCGCGACGACGTGCCGGAGCTCTCGGGCGCGATTCCCGGGTCGATGCCGCGGTGGGGCGACTACGATCCGTACTCCTATCCGACGCACGCAGCCAAGTTCGCGCTCGACCTGATCGCGGAGCTCGAGTCATGAGCATCGGCCATATCGATGCGACGTCGCGCCACGCGGGTCATCCGGGTCACCACGGTCACGGGGCCCGGCCGTCGCCGACGAAACTGCGTGTCCTCTTCATCGCGTTCGAGTTTCCGCCGCTCGCCACCGGCGGCGTCTACCGCGCGCTCGGCCTCGCCGAGCTGCTGCCCGGCCACGAGATCGAGCTGGATATCGTCACCGTGCGGCCGGAGGACTACAAGCAGTGGTCGAGCGCGCCGTTCGACGACGGGCTGCTGGACCGCGTGCCGGCCAACGTGCGTGTGCACCGGATCGCGAGCGGCTTCCCCGCCTGGTACTGGCGCCTGATGCGCAGTCGGATCGGCGGGAAGCTGATGCAGTTCGCCTTCTGGGGCGACCCGGTCTCCTTCTTCTGGCGCCGTCCGCTGCGCGAGTGCCTCGATCGCCTCGTCGCCGAGCGCCGGCCCGACGTGCTGCTGGCGACCGCGCCGCCGTTTGGCGTGACCGTCCTCGCCCGCGAGGCGGCGCGACGCTATCGGCTGCCGTGGGTCGCCGACTGGCGCGATCCGTGGACGTTCTGGCGGATGGCGCCCTTTGCGAGCTACGCGCACTATCGCTACGTGCGGGCCCAGGAGGCGAAGTCGCTGCGCGAGGCCAATGTCTCGGTGGCGACGTCGCACGTCACGCGCGAGGAGTGGCGCCGCGAATTCACGGCCGCCGATCCGCAGCGGATGGTGACGATCTACAATGGCTACGACCGCGCCGCCCTCGCGGCCGCGCCCGAGGCGGCGCCGGCCGAGTCCCCGGATCCGTCCGGCGTCCGCTCGATCGTGCACGTCGGCCACTTCTACTACGAGCCGCGCGCGCGCGACGCGATGCTCAGCACCGGCTGGAATCGACCGCCCCACCGCTGGCTCTTCTACACGCCGCGGCGCGAGGACTGGCTCTATCGGTCGCCGTACTTCTTCCTCCGCGGCCTGCGGCGGTTCGCCGACCGCGATCCGACGGCGGCGGCGACGCTGCGTGTGCGGTTCGCGGGCTCGATCCCGTCATGGCTCCCGGCGATGCTGCAGGAGACCGGCACGACCGACCTGGTCGAGCTCCTCGGCTGGGTGCCGCATCACGAGGCGGCCCGGCTCGCGCGGACGGCCGATGCGCTGCTGCTGACGTCCGCCCGCGTGCTCGGCGGTCGCGACTACAGCATCGCCGGCAAGACGTTCGAGTACCTCGGACTCGGCCGCCCGATCCTCGGCGTGCTGACCGACGGCGCGATGCGCGATCTCGTTGGGCGCTCGGGGCTCGGGCTGCTGCCGGATCCCGACGACGCCGACGCGATCGCCGACGCGATCGCCCGCGTGGCGGCCGGCGAGGGCGCGACGATCGTCCGCGGAGCGGATGCGGCGTTCGTCGCCGCCTGCGCGCGCGAGACGACGGCGCGCCGGATGGCCCAGGCCCTTCGCCGCGCCGCGCGCGAGGGGTACCGCGATCGCCTGACGACTCCCGAGCCCCCGAGCGGGCCGGCGCACGCCGAACGTCCGTGGGATGTCGAGTGGCTCGACGGGTCGTCGGCCGGGACCATCGACACGGCATCGTACATCACCCATATGCAGGCGGCTGGATGAACGATCTCTCGCTTCTTCACGTCGTGGGCGCGCGCCCCAATCTCCCCAAGCTCGCGCCGGTTTATCGCGCCGCGGCGGCGCGTGGCATCACGCAGTGCGTCGTGCACACCGGCCAGCACTACGATGACGCGCTCTGGACATCGCTCCTGCGCGACCTCGGGCAGCCGGCCCCCGACGTCGATCTCGGCGTCGGCTCGGCGTCGCACAGCGTGCAGACCGCCCGCATCATGGAGGGCCTGGAGCCGGTGATCGCGTCGCGGCGCCCGACATGGGTCGTCGTCTACGGCGACGTCAACTCGACGCTTGCGGCGACGCTGGTCGCGGCCAAGCTCGGCATCCCGACCGCGCACGTCGAGGCCGGCCTCCGGAGCGGCGACCGCAGCATGCCCGAGGAGATCAACCGCCTCGTCGCCGACCGGCTGGCGTCGCTGCTGCTCACGCCGTCGCGCGATGCGGACGAGACGCTGAAGCGCGAGGGGGTCGCGCCCTCCAGCATCCGATTCGTCGGCAACGTGATGATCGACAGCGTCGTGGAGGCGCTGCCGCGCGCGCGCGCGATGCGTCCGCCGGCCGCCGTCTCGGGCCGACATGTTCTCGCGACGCTCCACCGGCCGTCGAACGTCGACGACCCCGTGCGCCTCGGGAAGCTCCTCGCCGCGCTGACGGAGATCGCCGTCGAACGGCCGGTCATCTTCCCGGTCCACCCGCGCACGCGCGCCCGACTCGCCAACCACGGCCACGTCACGGACGGCATCACGCTCGTCGATCCGCTCCCCTACACCGAAATGCTCGCCTGGCTCGACTCGGCCCACGCCGTGGTGACCGACTCCGGCGGCATCCAGGAAGAGTCGACCGCCCTCGGCGTCCCCTGCCTCACGGTGCGCGACAATACGGAGCGCCCGATCACGATCACGGAGGGCACGAATCAGCTCGTCCGCGATCCCGCGGCGCTCCCGGCCCTGATCCGGATGGCGACGCGGTCCGCCACCCCACGACGGCCTGATGGCTGGGACGGCCTCGCAAGCGAACGGATCGTCGATTCGCTGATCGATGTCGCCGAGGAGCTCGCCGCGCCGCGTGCCAACCTCAAGGTCTCGCGGTCGAGTCCGGTGACCGATCTCCCCGCACCCGGGCGCTGGCCCGCGCGTGACCGCGCGGCCGACTCCGATGAGCAGGAGAAGCGCGCGTCCTGACGCGCGCCGCCGGACGAGTATGACGGTGTAGCGAACCTCGACCGTGGCGATGGGTCGAGGCCGCTTCACCCCCGCCGCACTGTTCGCGCGCCGATACTTCGCGGACAGTGATCGCCCAGGCGCCCCGCTCCGCGGCCCCGCCCCTGCGGGTGCTGTTCATCGTCTTCGAGTTTCCGCCGCTCACGACCGGCGGTGTCTTCCGCAGTCTTGGCTTCGCGGAGCACCTGCCGTCGCTCGGCGTCGAGCTCGACATCGTCACCGTGCGCACGGATGACTATCGCGCGTGGTCGACGGCGCCGCTCGACGAGGCGCTGGCCGCGCGGGTCCCCGACGTCGTCCGCGTCCACCGCATCCCGAGCGGATTTCCCGACTGGTACTGGCGCGCGCTTCGCTCCGGCGTCGGCGCCAAGATGCTCCAGTTCGCGTACTGGGGCGACCCGGTCACGATCTTCTGGCGCCGCCCGCTCTTCGCGGCGCTCGATCGGCTCGTCGCCGAGCGCCGGCCGGATGTGCTGCTGGCGACGGCACCGCCGTTCGGGGTGTCGACGCTCGCCTGCGACGCCGCGCGTCGCTATCGCCTGCCGCTCGTCATGGACTGGCGCGACCCGTGGACGCTGTGGCGCCCGATGCCCTTCCCGTCGTACGCGCACTACCGGTTTACCCGCGCGCGCGAAGGGGCCGCGCTGCGCGACGCCAACGTCTCGGTGGCGACGTCGCACGTCACCCGCGACGACTGGCTCCGGCTCTTCCCCTCGGCGGACCCGTCACGGCTCGTGACGATCTACAACGGCTTCGATCGCGAGGTCGTCGAGGCGATCCCGAGGGCCGCGGCGAGCGATGACCCGCGACGCCGGATCGTGCACGTCGGGAACTTCTACTACACGCCGCAGGAGCGACGGCACCACGCGCAGTCGGTCTGGCGGCAGGCGCCGCACCGCTGGCTCTTCTACCGACCGCGCCGAGAGGACTGGCTGTACAAGTCGCCGTACTTCTTCCTGCGCGGACTGCGTCGCCTCGCCGACCGCGACGCCGCGATGCTGGCCGACCTGCGCGTCATCTTCGCCGGCCCGGTCCCCGCGTGGCTCCCCGCGATGCTCGAGGAGACCGGCACGACGGGCCTCGTCGAGAGTCCCGGCTGGCTGCCGCATCGCGAGGCGGCGCAGCTGGCGCGCACCGCGGACGCGCTGCTGCTCACGTCGGCCAGGGTGGTGCGCGGCCGGGACTACAGTGTCTACGGCAAGACGTTCGAGTACATCGGACTCGAACGCCCCATTCTGGGTGTGCTGACCGACGGCGCGACGCGCGACATCGTCGACCGATCCGGACTCGGCATCCTCGCGGACCCCGACGATCCGGACGCCGTCGCCGACGCGATCGCCGCGGTCGTGACGGCACCGCGCGGCACGCGCCTCCGCGTCGCGGATCCGGCGTTCGTGCGCGCCTGCGACCGGCGAGCCGGCGCGAGCCGCATGGCGACGGTCCTGCGGCGCGCGGCCGTCGAGGGCTATCGCCTCACCGCGGCGACGCCGACGGTCGGCGTGCGAGCGCGTGACCCGCGCGTGCACGAGGCACGCACCGGCGAGGCGCGCGGAGACGCCGGGTCAGCGCGTGGGCCGGAGCGGCCGTGGGATGTGGCCCTGCTCGAGCCGCTCGACGACGTCGCGCGCGCCGGTGGCTGCTAGTCGTCGCTCCTGGTCGACTTTCCGGGTCGTCGCGCCTAGTCGCCGCTCTTGGTGGCGAACCAGCTGCCGGTGACGTGGATCGCCGGGTTGGCGTAGGTGACCGTCATCGCGGTGCCCTTCATGGAATCGACGGCGATGAAGACGGTCCCGCTGGCGACGATCGCGCCCGAATCGAGATTGAACGAGATCTGCGCGCTGTTGAGCGTGCCGTTGACGAGCCCCGAGCCGGCCGACTGGGCGATGAACGGCCCCCCGGGCCCGGTGCATTCCGTCACGACGCCATTGCCCGGCAGATTGCCGGTCAGCGTCGTGTTGTTCTGATTGAACTGGACGGTGCCGCTCAGCACACAGGTCAGCCCCGCACCCGTCAGCGAATCCGCGTGGAGTGCCCACGTGCTCGTGCCGGACGGGCCCGCGGGGCTGCTGTTGTCGCACGCGGCGAGGACGGGGAGCGCGACGAAGAGTGCGATGACGATATGCCTCATGCTGATCCTCTGATCCAAATGGGGAGTCGTGCGAGCAGACGCGCGCCGACCACTCACGAGGCGACGAGGGCGGCGAGTTTGGCGATCGTGTTCCAGTTGCGGGCGGTGCCGCGCGTGCCGAGCGCGCGCTCGATCACGGGCAACGTCAGGCGCGAGTTGCCCATGCCGTCCGGATAGAAAATGTAACTCTCGCGCTCGATCACTCGCGCGCGCTCCGGCCCGCGCATCGCGGCGACGAGCGCGGCCTCGGCCCCGGCGACCGGATCCTCCCTGAGACAAAGCACCATGAGCCGCGCCGGATCGCGCGCGGCCTCCTCGACAAACGGGTTGCGCGCGATGAGCGCGGCCCAGGCCGCGGGCCGTCGCACGATCACCTCCGTCGTCACGCCGAACCCGGACGCGATCGCCGCCGCGAGCGCCTGCTCGAGGGCGTGGTCGGCCGCACGGCCGGTCGTCGCGCGCGGCGGCCGACAGACGACGTTCCCGCTGTGGAGCAGCGTCCGGACATCGCGGTAGCCGAGCGTCGCGAGATGGGTGCGCAGCTCGGCCATCGGCAGCTTGCCATGACCGCCGACGTTGACGCCGCGGAGGAGGGCGATGACGGGCTCGGTGCTCGCGGCGCGGCCGCGCGGTCCCTCGGCTGGCGAGCGGCCGGTGGATGCGCGGCGCGGCACGGCCGTGCTAGTGCACGACGCGCGTCACCGGCAGTCGCGCGAACAGGCCGTGCAGCACCGCGCCGGCGCGCGTCGTCAGGGCGCCGTCGGCCTCCGCCGCTTCGGCTGGCGCGACGAAGTGGTTGCCGACGAACGTCACGTTGCTGAACGCCCAGGCCTGGAAGCCGCCGAGGCCCGCCGAGACGGGAAACTGGACGGTCGCCGACACCAGTTGCGTCGCCGTGTAGCAGGCGTAGCCGGCGCCGTACGGCGTGAGAAGCGAGTCGGCCGCGAGGCCGGTCTGGAGCTTGCACGTCGCACCGACGGAGTCGGTGGCATCGCTGATCGCGACCTGCAACGCCGTGGTCGACTGCGAGAAGCGGTTCTGCAGGAGCATCGCCGTCGGGACCGGCGGGCCGGACGACGGATACTCCTGCTCCAGCAGCATGACGTTGTTGAATGACGTGTCGCTGTAGAAAACACCATAGAGGATCGAGTCGCCGGGCGTCGTGCCGTTGGCCGTGTCGACGTAGCGCGCGGTGAACCCGAACCAGCGGTCCGACCCCGCGGCGGTCGTCACGAAGAGCGTGTCGAGCTCCGCGCCGTACGCGGGGAACCGCTCGATCAGCGTCGCGAGGTTGTAGGCGAAGAGGGTGTCCTTGTTGTGCTGCAGCTCGTACTTGTAGACGGAGTCGTAATAGTCGGCGAGGTCCGCCGTCGCGACCGTTTCGGACGGCGTCGTCGAGGTCTTGTGGCAGGCGGCGATCGCCACCGCGCCCGCCACCGAGAGCACTGCCAGCCGCCTGCTCCGACCACCAACGTGCATCGACTGCTCCAACTCGATAGGGATGGATCGCGGGGGATGGATCGCGCGCGACGCGCCGTGCACTGGTACCCCGGGCGGGCGGTTCCGATCGACCGCGTCGAAGCATACTGCCGGCGCGCGGGGCTGGGAAAGGCGAGCGGCGACGCGTATCATCGCCGGTCAGGGGGTGCATCATGGCGGGGGCGATCACGACACGCCGCTGGATCTTCACTGGGCTCTCGGCGCTGCTCCTCATCGGGCTGGCGTCGGCGAGCGACCCGTGGGCGTACCATCATCTGCAGAAGCGCGACGTCTACGACACCGACTGGGGGCGCGCCCTCCGCTCGGTCGGCTATCTGCCGATCTGGATCCTCGTCTCCCTGGCCTGCTGGCTCGAGCGGCCGGTCGATGGCACCGGGCGATGGCGGGCGACGATCCTCGCGGGATCGGTCACGCTGGCCGGTCTCCTCGGCGAACTCCTCAAGGTGCTGATCCGCCGCGAACGGCCCGGCGCCCATGACGGGGCCTACGGCTTCCGTCCGTGGGCGGACCACCCATGGAGCAGCGGCGGGTTCGGGATGCCGAGCAGCCATGCGCTGATCGCCTTCTCGGCGGCGGCCGCGCTGACCCACCTCTTTCCGCGCGCGGCACCGATCTGGTACGCACTCGCGATCGGATGCGGCGTCACGCGCGTCCTCGCCGGCGCGCATTTCGTGAGTGATGTCGTCGTCGGCGCCGTGATCGGCATCGCCAGCAGCGTCTGGCTGGCGCGGACGATCGACGCGCGCCTGCCGCACGCGGCCGCGTGATGCCGTGGGGCCGATGATGCCGCGGTGACCGCGCGCGCGGCACGACGTGCTACATCGCCGCCGAGTGGATGTGGGCGGGGCGCAGGCGGAGGAAGACGCCGAGTCCGCCCGGTCGCTGCGTATGGTAGAATGGCAGCAGGGAGGACGGGATCAGATCGAGCAGGAGCTCGGCGCCGACGCCGGCCGAGAGGTAGCGCGTGAACGTGCCGATCTCCCGGATGTAGCCGACGCTGAACGACGCGATGTCGTAGCGCGGCAGCGTCCCCGGCACCGCGACCGGCAGATCGAGATCGCCGGCGGACTTCTGGACATATTCGGCGCGGGCGGAGATCGTGTTCGCGCCGGCGAACTCGAACGTCGATTCCAGCAGCACGCTCTCCGAGACGCGATGGTCGGCGGCGATCGTCGCCGCCGCCGCGCTGTCGCCCGACGCGGGCGGCGCCGCCGGTTCCCGTCCGGTCTCGAGGTTGGCGCCCCAGATCACGGCACTCGACCAGACGTCACGTGCGCCGACCGGGCGCGCCGTCAGCAGCGAGGCGCCGAACCGCCGGATCGACACGTCGGGGGTGAGTTGCTCGGGGCTCCGCAGGTAGCCGTACCATGCCGCCACCACGTAGTGCGGACTCGTCGTGACGCTGACGCGCCCCGCATACGAGTCGAGCGTGCGATCGTCGGGCGTGGTCAGTTCGATGTCGGCGCGGCGCTGATCCGGCTCGCGGCCGTTGAAGATCGAGCCCTCCAGCTTGATCGCGTGCGTGAAGAGCCCGAGTGTCGCGACGCCGAAGGCGATATGGGTGGCGTCCTGCCAGTGGTGCGAGAGCGGCGCGAACGGATCGGCGGACGCGGACGGGCGATGCGGAAACGCGACCGGTCCGAGCGCGGGCTCGCCAACGGGCCCGGCGTAGGCCTCGATGCCGACCGTCGGCGCGATCGGCACCTGATAGTCGGCGGCGAGCTCCATGAAGAGATTGTGCGGATGCTGGCGGTCGTGGAGCGGCGCGCCATCGTACGCCTCGCCCGACTGGAGCAGCAGCGGGTAACCGCGCCCGGTCGCCGTCCACGGCTCGACGCTCGCCATCGCATGCAGCTCGAGCCGGCCGGCGCCGATCGGGTGGGCGGCCATGAACATCCCCCAGTTCGTGCTCATGAAGGCGGCATCGCTCCGCGGGCCCCCCGCCTGCTGATCCCAGGCGACGAACGCCGCACCATGCGCCATCATGGCCCATCCCAGCGCATCGAAATGCTCGGCGTGCATCGGCGACGCGTCCGGGAGCCACGACGTCCCCGACCCCATGCGCGTCATCGGGATGTCGAGCGGCCCGGGGTGCATCAGCATTCCGTGGCCCATCGCCATCCCCGGCATGCCGGCCATCCCCGCCATAGGCGCCCCATGCGCCATGTGCGCCATTGGCGTCGTCCCGCCCACCGCCGTATCGGCACCATCCGACATACGCGGCATCGCGGGCACCAGCGGCATCGTGACGTGGCCGCTGTCGACCGGCGCCCGCGTCGGCGTCGGCGGCGGTGGTGGCACGGCTTGCGCCGGGAGGCGGATCGGTCGCGCGAGGAGCGCGACGGTCAGCACGGCGACGGCGCGGAGCGTCGATCGCGCGCGGAGTGGAAGCAACACCAGACGTCCGGGTCGTGAGCCGCGACAGATCGGGCCGATGCCGGGAGCTCCGGACGGCGCCATGACCTGCCGGCGCGGGACCCGTCAGGGTCCGACGCGCGTCGTGCGGGGACTCAGACCCTGGGCGGCGGCGGGTCGGGGGCGCGCGTGATCGACGCGCCCGACGATGCGGGGCGCGCGATGCGTGCGGCGGGGGGTGGGACGTCGGCGGGGAGCGCGGACCGGGTGACGATCGCCACAGGGGACGCGCAGGTGCCGAGTGCGGAACAGCACTCCGGCGCCGGCACGCGCGCCGCGCGCACGACGCGGGCGTCCGCATGCCCCGCATGCGTCGTGGCGCCGATCGCGACCGTGTGCGCGCCGGCGCAATGCGCGGCGCTGCCGGCGCCGCTGTCGGTACGCGCGTTTGCATGCGGGACGCACGCGAGCACGCTCTCGCCCACCGCGAGGTGGAGCACGAGCAGACTCGAGAGGATCCCGATCAATCGCCGAACAATCGAGGGCGCCATCGCTGCAAGGTAGCGGGCCGACCGCGGCGTGCCCAAGACCACCGCGACCGCCGCACGCCGGTTCAGACCGGCGCGGTGATCCCGGCCTGGGTCAGCAGGTGTCGGACCTGCATCAGCTCATCGGTCCCGAGGTCCTTGTGCTTCGGCCGGTGGAGAACCGTCTCGTGCCCGTTGACGCTGACGGCGAGGCGGCCGTCGTGCTTCTCGTCGACGGTGCCCAGGGTCGAGAGAAGATGAATGACGTCCTTCCACTCGAGGTTGTGAGAGAGGGGATGCTGGAAGAGCATCCGGAGTGTCGTGTCGTGCTTTCCGTTGAGGTGCGGCTCGGTCATGTCGCCTCCTTGTCCGTGTGGTGGATGCGGACCGGAAATCTATCGACTGTGTACAGCCCGGTCCGCTCTGGCGCCCCAGGGGCGGGGCAGGCCATCATCCGCCGTCCGTTCTGCCGCACGACTGGCCCCCCCTTCACGACAGGCGCCCGACGAGTGATGCCACCCGAGCCGGAACCCCGCACGAGTGGTCGTCGCGCTGCGGCGATCAGGGCCCGGCGATTCTTCCTGCTCTTTCTCTTCCTGCTCGGATCGCTCGTCTACTATCCGTATGCGGGGGACAGCGGGGTCGGCTACCTGATCTTCCGCCTGCTCGGATTCACGATCATCCTCCTCAGCGTCTACGCGCTGAGCGTCCGCCGGGGCGCGGTGCTGATCGCGCTCGTCTTCGCGATCCCCTCGCTCCTCGTCCACAGCCAGCTCCTGCGGCGCGACGCGAGCGTCTCGTCGGTCCTGGGTGTCGTGCTGAGCTTTGCGTTCGACACCTTCGTCATCGTCGTCATTTTCCGCCGCGTCTTCGCCCACGTCGCCCCGGACACGGAGACGATCTTCGGCGCGCTCTGCGCCTACCTGCTGATCGGGTTCGCGTTTGCCAGCGTCTACGGGCTGGTCAACGATCTCCAGCCGGCGGCGTTCTACCTGAACCCGACGACGAACACGCACACCGTCGCGACGCGATTCGACTTCGTCTACTACAGCTTTGCGACGATGACCGCGGTTGGCGCCGCAGGGATCACTGCGGTCTCGGACCAGGCCCGGTCGCTGTCGGTGATCGAGTCGATCATCGGCGTCCTCTATATCGCGTGCATGATCGCGCGACTGATCTCGTCGTACCGGCTGGTGTCCGGCGCCGCCGCGGAGCGCGCCCGCGCGGACGAGTGAGGCGGACGCGTGAAAAGGACGAGTGAGAAGGAATCGGCGATGGGGTGGTACCACCGGGTGAACCGACCCGGCGGCGCTCGCCGGGTCTCCACTTCCCCGCCGCCCCGAGGCCGTCGTCGTGTCGCTCACGCATCGGTTGCCCATTCCGATTCCGCCACTCGCGCGCGCGCTCGCCCTTGCGGGCCTCTGCGCGTGCGGATCGAGTAACAGTACCGGTCCCTCGAAGACGTCCGGGATTTCCGGCACGTACGTCGGCGCGCTCGCGAGCCCGGTCGCGACGGGTGCGTTCGTCGCCGCCTTCGGATCGGCGGCCAGCGACGCCGACGACCGGCGCCTCGCCGCGCGCGGGCTCGCGACGCCCGCCCGTTCCCACGTCGAAGGCGGCACCAGCGGGTCGATCACAATCACGCTGCTCGACGGCACGACGCTGACGCTGACCGGCTCATCCAACGGCACGACGTTCACCGTCAGCGACAACCTCGGCGACAGTTGCACGGGCACCGCGGCCAACGCGCTTAACGCCACCTGCACACTGGCGATCGCGGGTGGCGTGACGCTGCCGCTCGTCGGCGTCCTCGGCACCCCCGAAGTCGCGAGCGCGCTCACGACCTACTGCGGGCTCGACACGAGCCTCCTCTCCCAGCACGTCGCCGGCTCGATCCTGCTCGGCATCGGCGGCGGACAGTCGTTCATCGTGAACATCGCGGCCGGCACCGACTCGGAGAGCTTCTTCACCGGCACGGCGTCGAACGGCACGCTGGCGCTGACCCCCGTCACGTCGGGCAACGGGAACTCGTTCTCCGGAACCTACACGTCGACGACGGCGACCGGCGTGATCGCCGGCCCGGGCACGAGCGGGGTCGTCGCCAACTGGGGCGCGAGTTCCCCATGCGCCCTCGTCTCCGATGCGGTCTCGCCGGCCGCGCTGACGTTCACGGCGGCAGCCGGCACGGCGCCGCCGGCGCAGACGGTCGTTATCTCGCCCGCCGCCGCCGGTCCGGCGACGGCGCTCGTCGCGGCAAATACGACATGGCTGTCCGCCACGGCGTCGGGCGACTCCGTGACGTTTTCGGTCGCGTCGAACCTCGCGGCGGGGACGTACGACGGGACGGCGCAGGTCTACGCCCAGTTCGCGAAGGGACCGTTGACCGTGACCGTGCGCTACGTCGTGAGCGGCGGGGGCAGCGGCCAGGGGTTCGCGGGTCTCTTCCTCGCATCGTCCGACGGACAGGTCAAGGCATGGCCGATCGACAGCCTGACGACCTCGAACAGCACGCCGACGATCAGCGGGGGGACGGGCGCCGCCAGCGGCGCCGGGTTCCTCGCCGCCGATGCGGCCGGCGATCTCTGGATCTCGAGCGGGTTTCGCAACGCGATCTTTCTGATCCCGACGTCGCAGTTCTCGTCGTCGGGGCTTGGCTGGAAAACCGTCTGCGCACTACCGACGCCGAGTGGCGGCAACGCCCCGCAGCCTGTCGGCGTCGCCGTGGACAGGAACGGAACGGTGTGGGTCGCGGACAGCGCGAACGCCGGCTGGTTTTACGGTTACTCGACGGCCGGCGTCGCGCAGAACTGCTCGGTCAGTCCGTCGGGCGCGAGCACCCCGACCTACACGTATCATCTCACCAGTGTCAACAACTCGACGACGCCGAGTCTGACCGGCGCCGAGTTCGCGGGCATCGCATTCGACGCCGCCGGGAACCTCTGGCTGCTGGACCAGGCGCAGGGGTTTGCCTACAAGATCCTCGCCGGTCAGCTCACCGGCTCGAATCTCGCGCTGTCGGCGGACCTGGCGCTCAACGTCGTCTCCGAGGGTGGCGACCAGTCGCCGTTCTCGATCGCGTTCGACGCGAGCGGTAACCTCTGGGTCAGCTACCTCGGACACGGTTCGATCGAGGAGTACGCGGCGCCGCCGGACTCGGCGAGTGGCGCGTCCTACCCGATGCCGGCAAATCTGCTGCTCACGACCGGCGTCAAGGATTCCATTACGTCGATCGCCTTCGATGGGTCGGGGAACCTCTGGCTGGTCGAGGGCGCGCGCGTGAATTCCGAGATGGCGTTCGTGCCAGCGAGCCAGTTGAGCGCGCAGAACGGCACGCTCACGCCGACCGTGACGTTTGCCGAAAATGACGGCGGCGTGCAGGGGCCGAAGGTGGTCGCCTTCACGCCCGCACCGGCCGGTCTGCCGCTCGCGGCGCACGTGCCGGGTGCGCCGGTCGCGACCAGTCGGGCAGATGCCGCGAGCCGGCTGCGAGGTGGCGTGCGACGATAGGCGGAACGGGATGGTCGAATGCACGCGGGGCCGGTCGCCATGGGTGGCGGCCGGCCCCGCGTGGCATCCGGGGCACCGAGGGGCCCGAGGGCCCCGAGGGCGCCTAGGCCGGGTCAGACACCTGCCGTCGCCTTCGCGGCGTACGCAGGGACCGTCTTCGACGCGCCCTGGAGGAAGGCGAGCAGGTCGGCATTGATCGTGTCGGCCTGCGTCGTGATCATGCCGTGTGGGAAGTCCTTGTACGTCTTGAGCGTGCCGTTCCTGAGGAGCTTCGCCGACAGCGGGCCCGCAGCGGCGTAGGGGACGATCTGATCGTCCTCGCTGTGCATGACCAGCACCGGGACGGTGATCTTCTTCAGATCCTCGGTGAAATCGGTCTGCGAGAAGGCGACGACGCCATCGTAGTGCGCCTTGGCGCCACCCATCATCCCCTGGCGCCACCAGTTTTGTATCGCGGATTCCTGGGATTTGACGCCAGGCCTGTTGAACCCGTAGAAGGGACCTTCAGGGAGATCGCGATAGAACTGCGAGCGATTGGCGGCGAGCTGCGCCTGCAGTCCGTCGAAGACTTCCTTCGGAAGTCCGCCGGGATTGGCGGGGGTCTTCACCATGAGCGGCGGGACGGCGCTGATGATGGCGGCTTTCGCCACCCGGCTCTCGCCGTGGCGACCGAGGTAGTGGACGACCTCGCCGCCGCCGGTCGAGTGGCCGACGTGAATCGCGTTCCGCAGGTCGAGATGCGTCGTCAGCGCCGCAAGGTCGTCGGCGTAGTGATCCATGTCATGCCCGTCGCCCACCTGCGTCGAGCGCCCGTGCCCGCGGCGATCGTGGGCGATGACGCGATAGCCGTGCGCGAGGAAGAAGAGCATCTGCGCGTCCCAATCGTCCGCGGAGAGCGGCCAGCCGTGGCTGAAGACGATCGGCTGCCCGGTGCCCCAGTCCTTGTAGTAAATCTCGACGCCATCCTTCGTTTTGATCGTGGGCATGGTGCGGTCCCTCGGGTAAGAGTCAGGCCTGCGCGACGTCGACCTCTACGACTTCCGCACAGGCACGGTGAACGACACCGTCTGGCTGGTGATCACCTTGTGCGTCGGATCCGCCAGCTGGACGAGGACGGTGTGCGGGCCGGGCTCCAGTCCGACGACGATGATCGTCTCGCCGCTGGCGTCGACGAAATGCCACGGGGCGTCGTCGACCGTCACATGGACGTGGCCGATCCGTGGCGAGACGTCGAGCGCGCCCGTGCCGAAGACGGGCACGATCCGCATGTGCTCGGCCCGGTACTGGATGAAGACCAGGCCCCGTGTGAGCGGCTCGGCCAGCGGCGGATCGACGATCAGCCTGGGCGGCGCCTCATTCTCGATCGCCACGAGTGGCGATGGACCGACGATCTCGCGGGCGCTTTGCGCGGAGACAGTGACGGCCGCCGCGGCCGAGAGGAGTGTCGAAGCGGCCATCGTCCTCAACCTCCGGCAGATGGTGGGCATGCGATCATGCGGGGACGCGGGTGGTCACGACGCCTTCGTCGCCGTGGCCGCGTCATCGATCAGTGCGACGAGCGCGTCGGGGTGGGTGATCATGACGACGTGCGAGGCGCCCTGCACCTCGACGACCTTCTTCGCACCGGCGCGCGTCGCCATGAACGCGTGCACGGCCGGCGGGATGTTCTTGTCCAGGCTGGCGTAGAGGAACCAGGAGGGGATCGTCTTCCACGCCGCGGCGCCGGCCAGCTCCGTGAACGCCGAGTCGACGATCGGGCGCTGGTTCGCGGCCATCAGCCGGGCGTCGCTCTCCTGGACGTCGGCGCAGAACTGCGCGTGGTACTTGTCCTGGAGGATGTAGAGATCGTGCCCTCCCCCGGCGAGCGGCACCGGCGGCGCCAGCGTCGGGCCGAGCGTGCTCCCGGGGAAGCGCGCGACGAGAGTGCCCGCCGCCTCGCCGACATCGGGGGCGAGACCGGAGACGTAGACGAGCGCCTTGACGTTGGGCTTGCCGGCCGCGGCCACGGTGATGACCGTGCCGCCGTACGAGTGGCCGACGAGAATCACCGGTCCGGTGATCGCGTCGAGCAGCGCGCCGAGATAGGCCGCGTCGCTCTTCACGCCGCGCAACGGATTGGCGACGGCGACGACCGGATATCCCTTCGCGAGGAGCTTGGCGATCACCGGGTTCCAGCTCGATGACCCGGCAAACGCCCCGTGCACGAGCACGACGGTCGGCTTGGCGGTGCTGCCGGCCTGTGCGCCGGCGGCATGCGCTGTGACGGCGGCGACGCTCGCCCCTGCCAAGGCCGCCCAGGCGGCGAGCGTGCTGATCGGTCGGATGACTCGTGGTCGCACCGTCGTATCTCCTGGGCCGGAGGCTCTCGATGATCGCGTGTGAAGGACCGAGACGCTACCGCCTTCCGGAACGAGACGCCAGTGACACACGAGAGCCGTTACACGCGCCCGACCCTCCTGTCGCCAGATCCGGAGCCGATGCAAGCTCGGCTTACCGCGCGACTGCCGTTGAGCTCGCTGCACGCGATTCGATCGGCGGCAGTTTGAGGAGCCGCTCGGCATTGCCGAATGCGATTTTCGCGCGGTCCGCAGGGGCGACCGGCAGCGAATCCAGGAATCGACGCCCCGTCTCGTTGGTGCTGAACGGGTAGTCGACCGAAAAGAGGAGACGATCGGCGCCGACGACCGCGAGCGCGCAGAGGAATGGCGGGATCGTGAAATAGCCGCTCGTCGTCACGTGAAAGTGCGTGTGGAAACACTCGGCGACCGTTTGCGACCTCGACGTCGGCACGCGCGAGAGTACGGAGTCGGCGCGGGCGATCGAGAACGGCAGGTCCTCGCCCATGTGCCCGATGATCATCTGGACGTCGGGGAACCGGTCGAAGACGCCGCTCACGATCAGTCGCAGGCTGTGCAGTCCCGTTTCCGCATGCCAGCCCCAGCCGGCGATCGAGAGGAGGAGCCCAAACGGCTCCGGCAGTCCGCTGAAGTACGCCGTCTGAACGGCCGGCGGCGGCGGCGCGGGGTGGAGGTAGATCGGCACGTGGAGTTGCTGCGCGGTCTCGAAGAGCGGCGTGAATCGCGGATCATCGAGGAAGCGGCCGTCGGTCGTGCCGTTGACGAGGGTCCCGACGAAGCCGAGTCGGGTGACGCAGCGCTCGAATTCGGCCGCCGCGGCCTCGGGGTCGACGAGCGGCAGCGCGGCGAACGCCGCGAACCGGCCGGGATGGCGACGAACGGCATCGGCGAGCCGGTCGTTGGCGTCGCGGGCGACGGCGATCGCGGTGGCCGCGTCGAGGCGGTCCATTGCGCCCGCGCCGAGCGAGAGGACCTGCGTGTCGATCCCGGCCGCATCCATGTCGGCGATGCGGCGATCGCCGAGGTCGAGAAGCTTCTCGCGCATCGCGGCCATCCCCGCGCCCGCGACGTCGGAGGCGCCGATGCGCGCCATCGCCGCGAGAAAGTCGGGCGTCGTGAAATGTTCTTCCAGCGTGATCGTGCGCATGCGGGCGATCGACTCCTGCTGAGGGTGGCAGCGACTCGGCCGCAAGGTGCGTGATGCGTGCCAGTCGGTGAAAGGCCCGCGGGCGTCAGACACACGCCGATTGCCCCGCCGTCGCGTGCGGCTCGCTAGTTGCGCGACATGAGGGCCTGCAGTTCATCGCGTCGCACCGCACACCCTGAAGCACAGGAGTTCGACCATGACGCTCACGGCCATTGCAAATCCGCCACTGCCCGCGGATGATCTCGCGCGCACGCTCACGCTGGCCCGGATCGACGTCGACAGCGGTCTCCCGCACGTCGGCCTCGTTGGTGACACATACACGATCACCGTGACGGGCGACGAGACCGATGGTCGCTTCTGCGTCATCGACATGCACATTCCCCCGGGCGGCGGTCCCGGACCGCACCGGCATGACTTCGAGGAGACATTCATTCTCCTGGACGGCACCGTCGATCTGACGTTCCGCGGCACGCATTCGAACGCGACGGCGGGCGACACCGTGCAGATCCCGGCCAACGCGCCGCACCAATTCCGCAACAGCTCGTCCCGGCCCGCTCGCCTGCTCTGCATCTGCTCGCCGGCCGGCCAGGAGAAGTTCTTCCGGGAGATCGGCACGCCGGTCGCGACGCGCACGACGCCACCGCCCGCGCTCGACGCGAAGCAGCAGGCGGCGTTCAAGGAGAAGGCGGCCGCGCTCGCACCCAAGTACCGCACCGAGTTGCTGGAGCAGGCGTAAGCCTCCCGCCACACACCGGCCCAGGCTGCTGGCACGGTCTTCGCCCTTGTGGAGGGCGTGACTCCTTCCGACACACGGCGCACGCGCGTCGTTCACCCAACGGCGCCGACCAGGGCGCTGATCCCGTGCGGCGGCCGCGGGACGCGCATGCGACCGATCGTGGGCGATGCGCCGAAGGAGCTGGTGCCGGTCGCTGGCGTCCCGGCGATCGAGTGGGTGCTGCGCGAGTGCGCGGCGAGCGGGATCGACGAGGTGCTCGTCGTGACGGCGCCCGGAAAGTCGGTGCTCGACCTCCACGTCCTCTCCCTCGCGGGCGCCGCGGCGTGCCCGGGATCGATCCGCGTCATCGTCCAGCAGACGCCGCGGGGGTTGGCCGACGCGATACGCCTCGGCCGGTCGTTCGCCGGCGGCGCCCCGCTCGCCGTGGCGCTCCCCGACAATCTCTTCGTCGGTGCCGAGCCGGCGCTGGCGCAGGTGATCGACAGCGCGGTGCGGCTGGCGACGAACGTCGTCGCCGTGACGGAGATCGCCGCGGCTGATGCAGGGGCCCGCGGACCGACCGCCGCACTCGCCGGCACGAGCGACGGCGTCGACTACCGGATCGCGCGGATTCCGGACAAGGGGGACAAGGGCAGGACGTTCGATCCGGGCACGGCGACCAGCGCGTTCACCGCGGTCGGACGATACGTCTTCCAGCCGGATGCCGCGGACGCGATCGATCGCATCGACGCGGCGCTCGCGCCCGGGGCGGAACTCGACGATGTGCCGCTGATGCAGTACCTGCTGGCGGAGCAGCGTCTCGTCGGCCGCGCGATTGTGGGGCGGTTCCTCGACGTGGGGCTGCCAAGTGGCTACGCCGACGCCGAATCGTGGCTGGCTAGCCGACGGCCCGCCGGCGCGCCGAATCCGGACGATCCTCGCCGAGCGCAGCACGGGCAATGAGCGCGCGGTACGCGCGGCCGACGGGCCGCTCCCGCCGATTCAGATCGTACAGGCCGACGGGATGGACCTCGTTGCGCCGCTCGCGGAGGGCGTACTGCCAGTCGATCTGATCGGTCAGCGAGTACCACGTGAAGCCGTGGACGGGGATCCCGGCCTCGCGCAACGCGCAGACGTCGGCCCACTGCGCCGCGAGCCACCGCGGCGCGCTGGACGTCGGCCGGTTCGTCTCGCAGTGGAAGAGCGGGATCCGATAGCGCTCCCAATACTCGACGGCGAGAGCGCGGTACCCCCGCCCCTTCCGCGCGACCGTGCTATGCCCCGTGGCGCAGACGCGGTGCTCGCAGGTCGGGTAGAAGTCGGTCCCGAGCCATCGCTGGCCGACCGCCCGGCGCTCGCGAAAGAAACTGAGCTCGTGCGACGGCACGCCGTGGTCGTGCAACAGCGCGGCGACCCCGGGGGCGAGCGGATGCCCGAGCGTCAGGTCGAGCGCCAGATACTTGAGGCCATTCCAGCGCTCCGCATGCGGCCGGGCCGCGAGCCCGCGGGCGTGGAAATGCTCGATCGATTCGCTCTGGACGAAGATCGCGTCCGGGCGCTCGCCGAGGATCGCCTCGACGGCCAGCTCGTGCGCCATGCACATGTTGCGGACCGCGCGCACGAACGCCGCGTCGCTCTGCTCGCACTCGTTCCACCATCCGCGGAGCGCGGAGAAGCTCGCGCAGACGAAGATCTCGTTGACCGGCGTGTAATACCGCACCCACGGATAGCGGCGAGCGAACGCGCGCGCGTACTCGGCGAAGAGCACGGGGAACGCGAGATCCTGAAAGCCGCCTAGCCAGTCGGGGACACCGAAATGACAGAGATCGGCGATCACCTCGATCCCGAGGACGCGGAGCCGCGCCATTGGGTCGTCCGCGGACGACCAGTCGTAGCGATCAGGGCCGACGTGGGTGCGATAGTACGCGGGCCCGTATCGCAGGGCGTCCAGGCCCATCTCGCCCACCAGCGCGAAATCCTCGGCCCATCGCGCGGTATGGCCGCACTGATCCATCTGATCGATGCGCGATCCGTCCGGGAGGGTCGGGTAGCTGTTCTCGATCCCGGTCGTAAAGAAGAATGGCGAAGCAGGCGTCGCGAATGCCATCAGTTGTCCTGGACGAGCTGGTGGCGCCCAAGGTTACGATATGGTCGAGTACGCTAGAGGTCGATTCGCGCCCCCTCGCTCGCACGCGTCAGCCACGTGCGCGCGCGTCGATCGAGACGCTCGGCGTAATCATACACCAGTCGCGACTGCAGTTGCTCGAGCGCTTCGCCATCACCGAGGGCAATGACGCACCCGCCCCAGCCTGCCCCCGTCAAGCGCGCGCCGCTCACGCCGTCCTGCGCGCAGAGATAGTCAACCAGCCAGTCGAGCTCGGTACAGGAACACTCGAAGTCGTCGCGGAGTGACCGATGGGAGGCGAGCAGCAGATCGGCCGGAAAGCGCCCACCGGCCGTCAGCGCCGCCGCCACCATGTGGACTCGAGCCGTTTCGGTGATCACGTGCCGCGCGCGCCGGCGCAGCGGCTCCGGGAGCCGAACGGCATCGAGCAACGACGCGGGGGCGGCGGCGAGCGACGACAACGCCGGATCTGTTTCTCGCAGCCGTGCCAGGGCGGCGTCGCACTCCTCGCGGCGGCGATTGAACGCCGACCCGGCGAGTGTTCGCGGGACCCCGCTGTCGACGATGAGAATCGGATCTCGAAACGGCACGAAGCGGTACGCCTCGGTGTCGCAGTGGAGATAGAGCGCCTCGCCCGCGCGACCGAGCGCCGACGCGAATTGATCCATGATCCCGGATCGGACGCCGACGAATTCCGTCTCGACCCAGTGCCCGACGCGGGCCGCCTCGAGCGGCGTGATCGTCCGACCGACGAGGCGCGCGAGTGCGAACGCGGTGGCCACCTCGAGCGCTGCCGACGAACTGAGGCCCGCGCCGGTCGGGACGTCGCTCGCGATCTCGATGTCGACGTCGGGGACCGCGAGGCCCGCGCGCCGCAGTCCCGCGGCGACGCCAGCGACATACGATGACCAGTGTCCGGACGGGACGGTGCTACTCGCCTTGAAGAGACCGGCGTCCTGGTACGACGTCGAACGGACCCGCGTGAGCGTCCGACCCGGGGTCGCCGTGACACGAATCGTCGTGCGACGATCGATCGCCACGGGCAGCACCGGTCCGCCGTTATAGTCGGTGTGCTCACCAACGAGGTTGACGCGACCAGGCGCCGACGCGATGACCCGGTTCGGCGTCGCCTCGCTCCGTGTCATTGACGCGTCGCTGGCCGGCGACTGTCGGATACCCCAGCAGCCCGACGCCCTGCGCCGTGCGCAACGATCCAACGGTCGGGCATCGATCCTCCCATGCGTAGCCGGTGCAATCCGCGGACCGCCGCGTGACGTCGAGGCACATCGTTTGCCTAGTCGATGGGTCATCCATAGCAACTCCCTCGCCAGGTGCCCGATGCGCTCGAACCCGTCGTCGATCCGTGGCAGACCATACTCCCTGATCGTGCATAGCCACCTTCGGTGGGATTTCGTGTGGCAACGCCCGCAGCAGCTGCTGTCCCGCATGGCCGCCTGCCACCCCGTGCTGTTTGTCGAGGAGCCGATCGTCTCCGATGATCGTCACAGTACGGCGAGGCTCGAGGTGACGATGCCGGTGCGCGACGTGATTCGCGTCGTGCCCTGCCTGCCGGCGACACTGCGCGATCGATACGACGCGGCGATCGCCACCGTGCGACAGCTGACGCAGGAGCTGATCGGCGAGGGCGGCGACCTCGCCGGACGGTTCGACGACGCGGTGCAGTGGTTTTACACGCCGATGCCGGCGCCGGCGATGATGGGCGCGTTCAACGAGCAGGCGATCGTCTACGACTGCATGGACGAACTCGCGCAGTTCCGGTTCGCGCCAGCCGAACTGGTGGAGCGCGAGCGGTGCCTGCTGTCGCGGGCCGACGTCGTCTTCACCGGCGGACGGCGCCTCTGGGAGGCGAAGCGCCTGCTGCACGACAACGTGCACTTCTTCGGCTGTGGCGTGGATGTGCAGCACTATGCCGGCGCCGTGAACGGGACGGCGCGCGTGCCCGACGACATTTCGGCGTTGCCGGACCCGATCTGCGGCTACGTCGGGGTGATTGACGAACGCCTCGACTACGCGCTCCTCGCGACACTCGCCGATCGACTTCCGGATGCCTCGATCGTGATGATCGGACCGATCGTGAAGGTCGATCCGGCCGAACTGCCGCGGCGGCCGAATCTGCACTGGCTGGGCCGACGGGACTACTCGGCGCTGCCGGGCTACCTCTCGCGCTTCGACGTCGCGCTGATGCCGTTCGCACTCAACGAGGCGACCGAGTACATCAATCCGACCAAGACGCTCGAGTACATGGCCGCCGGGCGGCCGATCGTCTCGACGGCCGTCCCCGACGTCGTGCGCAACTTCGCGCCGATCGTCACCGTGGCACGGTCCCACGACCGGTTCGTCGACGCCGTCCGCGACAACGCGGCCGTCCCGGACATCCGGCGGATCGCGCGCGGGCGCCGCCGAGCGGCCGGCGCGAGCTGGGATGCGATCGTGCGCGACATGGGATCGTTGATCGGGGCGGTGATCGACGCGGCCGACGACGCGGCCGACGACGCGGCCGACGACGCGGGCGACGCGGACGACCGCACGGCAGGAGCGCGCCTCTTCGCGTGACCAGCCCGCCGCTGGCGATCTGGGGCGGGATCGAATGCACCGTCAATCGCGTCGGGACCCGCTACCTCGATCAGCTCCGCCGCACGGGGCACGAACAACGGCTCGACGATCTGGACCGGATCGCGTCGCTCGGTGTGCGGACGCTGCGCTACCCCGTGCTCTGGGAGCGGGTCGCGCCCGCCGGTCTTGGCGCCGCCGACTGGCGATGGACTGACGCGCGTCTCGGTCGCCTGCGGGACCTCGGCATCACGCCGATCGTGACGCTCGTGCATCACGGGAGCGGCCCGCGACGCACGAACCTGCTCGACCCGACATTCGGGGGACGGCTCGCCGAGTTTGCGGCGGCGGTGGCGCGCCGATATCCGTGGCTCGAGTACTTCACCCCGGTCAACGAGCCGCTGACGACCGCGCGATTCTCTGCCCTCTACGGGCACTGGTATCCGCACGCGCGCGATGACGGCAGCTTCGGGCGCGCGCTGCTGCACCAGATCGACGGGGTGCGGCGGGCGATGGCGGCGATTCGCAGCTGCATCCCGCACGCGCGTCTGGTGCAGACCGAGGACCTGGGCCGGACGCATGCGACGCGCCGACTCGCCTATCAGGCGGAGTTCGACAATGCCCGTCGATGGCTGACGTTTGACGCCCTCACGGGCCGGCTCGACGATCGGCACCCGCTCTGGTCGTGGCTCCGCAACGCTTGCCGCCTCTCCACGCGACAGTTGCGCGCCTGCCTCGGCGGGCCGCTGGAGACGCCGTCGCCGCCGGATCTCGTCGGGATCAACCACTACATCACGAGTGACCGCTGGCTCGATGAGCGGTGCGAACGCTACCCGACGCTCGTACGCGGCGGGAATGGGCGGCATCGCTACGCCGACGTCGAGGCGGTGCGGGCGCTCCGGGTGCGCCCGACAGGCGCCTCCTCCGCCATCGCCGAGGCGTGGGACCGCTATGGCATTCCCGTCGCCGTCACTGAAGCGCACCTGGGCGGGTCGGCGGATCAGCAGATCGCGTGGCTGGCCGAGGTCTGGGCTGCGGCGCTGGCGGTCAGACGCGCCGGTGTCGATGTGCGTGCCGTGACGGCGTGGTCGCTCTTCGGCTGCTATGACTGGGTGTCGCTGCTGACGCGCGACGACGGCGCGTACGAGGCCGGCGCGTTCGACGTCTCGGGGCCAACGGTGGTCACCACGCCACTCGCGACGATGATCCGGTGCCTGGCCCGCGGCGACGGTCCGTCGCACGCCGCGGCCGCGGCGCTGGGGACGCCCGAACCCGTGGGGTGGTGGACGAGTGACGCGCGCCTCGCCTATCCGCCGTGCGACTGCGCGGTCACGAGCTGTCAGCACGACGACCAGTCCGCGGCCAGCGTCCGAGCGCGCACCGATGCTCGACGCCACGCACCGATCGATGCAACGCCGATCGTTGATACCCGGATCGACGACAAGGCGACCGATGCGGCGACCGATGCGGCGACCGATGCGGCGACCGATGCGGCGACCGATGAGGTGACCGATGAGGCGAGGCGGTCGCGCTCGCCGCGCACGCGACTTGCGCTTGCGCGGTAGCTCCCGCGCCTGGAGCAGCGAGCATGGAACAACGAATCGTCATCATTGGCGCCGGGCCGACCGGACTCGCCGCCGGATATCGCCTGCGTGAGCTCGGCTACCGCAACTTCGTCGTCCTCGAGGCGCGCGACGGCGTCGGTGGGTTGGCGAGTTCGGAAAAGAGCGCCAACGGATTCACGTATGACATCGGCGGGCATGTGCTCTTCTCGCACTACCCGTACTTCGACGCGCTCTTCGATCGGCTGATGGGCGACGAGTATCAGGAGCTCGTGCGCGAATCGTGGATCTGGATGTGTCGACGGTTCATCCCGTACCCGTTTCAGAACAACGTCAAGTATCTGCCGCGGGAGTTGGTGCTCGAGTGCGTGCTGGGCCTGATGGACGCCCAGCGGACGCCGCCCGACCTCTCCCGGTTCGCCAACTTCGAGGAGTTGATCCACGGCGTCTTCGGCTCCGGCATCGCACAGTCGTTCATGATCCCGTACAACTTCAAGGTCTGGGCGCACCCGGCCGCCATGATGAACAAGGAGTGGATTGGGGAGCGGGTCGCCATGATCGACGTCGCGCGCGTCGTGCGGAACGTGATCCTCGACCGCGATGACGCGGGCTGGGGTCCGAACTCGACGTTCAAGTACCCGCGGTACGGTGGCACCGGCGGCCTCTTCGACCGGATGCGGCCGTACATCGAGTCGAACCTCCGGCTGTCGTCGCCAGTCGTGCGGGTCGATCTCGCGGCGAAGACGGTCGTCACCGCCGACGGGGCGCAGGAGCGATACGACGTCCTCCTCTCGACGATGCCGCTCGATCGGCTGGTCGCGGCCAGCGACGGTCCGCTCTCGGACCAGGTGCGCGATGCGGCGGCATCGCTGCGCCACTCGGGCTCCTTCATCGTCGGCGTCGGCGTGCGCCAGCCGTGCCCGTCGCGCAAGAACTGGATGTATTTCCCCGAGAGCGACGCGCCCTTCTATCGCGTGACGTACCTGTCCAACTACTCACCCGAGGTCGTTCCCGACGCGGCGACGCACTACTCGCTCCTCGCGGAGATTTCCCACTCGGAGTTCAAGCCGGAGAATCCGGAGACGATCGTCAGCCGGACGCTGGAGGGCATGGTGAACACGGAGCTGCTTCGCGAGGAGGACCTCGACGATGTCGTCGACACGCATCTGATCGCGCGCGACTACACGTATCCGACGCCGTGCCTCGCGCGCGATCGGGCGCTGGCGATGTTGCATCCGGCGCTGGCCGCGCACGACGTCCATTCGCGCGGACGCTTCGGCGCGTGGCGGTACGAGGTCGGCAACATGGACCACTCGGTGGCGCAGGGCGTCGAGTGGGTGAACCGGATCGTGCTCGGTCAGGCCGACGACGAACTGACGTATCTGGCGAAACGGGGGTGCTGAGCACGCACGCCGTGACGCCGTCAGCGCGTCACCGTCGGGCGCCAGCCGGTCGATCGGTCACTGGCGCGATCGAGTCCCGGGAGGTCGGCGATTTCCGCCTGTTGCTCCGCGCCCGTCAGCGCGGATTCGAAGAGCTCGAGCAGGATCCCGATCATCAGGAGGAGGAGGCCGAGCGCGAGGGTGATCGCGCCGAGCAGCTGGAGGGCCTGGAAGCGCGGAAACGCGGTCGATGCGCTGGCGACGAAGATCGCGACGACGAACGTCAGCATCGCGGAGAGCGTGGCGCGCATCGCCAGGCGAATCACCCGCGTGCGACGCTCGAGTGTCCGCAGCTGAATGCGGAGATACTGACGACGCGCGGGGTCGGGCTGCGTCTCGCGCAGCTCCCGGGCGAGTTCATTGAGACGACCGCCGGTCGCCGCCGCCTGGCCCGTCTCGTTGCCAAGAAAGATCGCGGACGCGATGACGAGCGCCGCCGTCGCTGTCGCGGTCCCGACCACTTTGGAGAGGTCGACCTGCATCAGGCGGCGCGTGCTGCGGTCATGCGAGCCGACCGTCGCACCCCGCGTGCCACGGCATGACCCGCGCTCTGTTCACGATCGGCTACGAGGGGCGCAGCATCGGCGAGTATGTCGCGCTGCTCAGGCGGCACCAGATCGCGGTCGTCGTCGACGTGCGAGAGACGGCGCGAAGCCGGAAGCCCGGCTTCTCGCTCCGTGCGCTCGGCGCCGCACTGGCGGGCGCGGGGGTCGAGTACCTGCATGCGCCCTTCGCCGGCAACCCGCGGTGGCTTCGCGCCGAGGGCGAGTCGGCGGGCGAGCGGCTTGAGTTGTACTCGTGGTATCTCGACGCACACCCCGAAGTCCTTCAGGAATTCGACCATCTGATCAACAGACTCCTGTGTCCCCGACGCCGCGTCTGCATCACGTGTTTCGAGCGCCGGGCTTCGGAGTGCCATCGCAGCATCCTGGGGAACTGTTGGGCTCGGCTGGGAGCGCGATCCGTCGTGGATATTGGCGCCGGCTGACGCGTCGGCCACAGGGCGCGAATAGAAACACTTGTGTTCCGGCAACCCCATGTATAACGTCTTCGCGCGCTTGGGCTCGCGCTTGGGCGTTCCCAACTGTAGGGAGAGTATACCTCCTTCTTTCGACGACCGGTTTCGATCGTGGACCCCACGCCCCAGTCGGAACACCGCGCAGCGCTGGACGACGCCATTGGTCTGGCGACGCGGGACGCCGCCCGAGTCCATCCGGTGCACGCGCCACGTGATCCGGACGCGGCCGAGGCGTTTGCCGACGCGTGCGAGCGTCTCAACCGGGCGGTGGCGGGCTACGCCGCCTGGTGTCGCGCGTCCGGCTTCCCGCCGGAGACGATGGTGATCGCGGTCAAGGCAGCGGCGACGCGCGGACTCGATTGCTGCCGCGACCGCGACGTGCACGAGAATCTGATGCACCGCGTCGTCAGTTGCGCCACCGACGCCTACTACCGAACGCCGCTGGACTGACACGGGCGGAGTACCGGGGCCCTCGGCACTCCGAGGGTCACCGCGTCGATTCGTGCTGATCTGCGCCGGCGATCGCCACACTGGTGGCGCGACGCCTCCAAGCCGATGGCGGGGTGGAGCGCCAGGGAGTGGCGCCACTATTCGCGGACGTCGCGCCAGGCCGACGCGGCGAGCCGACCGTCTTCGTCCCGCCGTCCGGCACGCCGGGCGCGGTGCGTCCCCTCCGTCACGCGCTGCGTACCACCCGCGACGTCGGCGCCCGCCGATGCGCGTCGCCGGCGCCGTGTCGTGTGGCGGCGATCCGGGAAGTGCTGCGCCAGGAACGCGGTCAGCGCCGCTTCGTCGCGCGTCCGACCGCGGACCCGTGACGCGACCCCACGATGCGGCGCGATCGTCGCGCGGTGATCGAGGTACTGGGCGAGCACGATCGGATGAATGTAGGACTTGCGGCTGATCGCCGGGGTGTTGCCGAGCGCCGCCGCCACGGCGCGGACTGCGGCGACGACGGTGCGTTTCGCCGCTCGCTCGGACGTCGCGGCCTCGGCGTCAGCAAGCGCGGAGGCGCAGGCCAGCGTGCCGGTCCAGGTGCGAAAGTCCTTGGCGGTGTACGGGACGCCGACCAGGTCGTGCAGGTAGCGATTGACATCGCGAGCCGTGAGGTCCACCCAGGCACCATCGGTCTTGTAGCGCAGCAAGCGGCGGCCCGGCGTGCGCTGGCAGGCGGCGACGAAGCGGGCGAGCACGTGATCGACGATCTCCTTGTGCTGTACGATCGAGCCCTTGCCCACGTAGCGCAGCGACACGCGGCCGCGACCGGTCACCGTGACGTGCGTCTTCCTCAGCGTCGTCGTGCCGAAGGTGCCGTTCTCGCGCTCGTACCGCTCGCTCCCGACGCGAAGTCCACCGGTGGCGATGAGGCGGAGCGCACCGGCGGTGACGCGCTCGCGCGTCAGCTCCGTGCCGCGAAGGTCGGCCGCGATGCGGCCCCGGATGCGGGGGAGATCGCGCGCCAGGTGGGCGACGCGGTGGTACTTGCGGAGCGTCCCCTGCTCGACCGCCTTCGCGTGATAGCGATACTGCTTGCGACCGCGCGCGTCGAATCCCCATGCCTGGATCGAGGCGCGGGGCGCGATGGCGACGTGCACGTCGCGATACGCGGGCGGAATCCGCAGCGCGGCGATGCGCGCGAGCACGCGGGCGTCCCGCACCGGTCGACCGCTGGGGCCGACGTATCGGAACCCGGCCGTCGGCGAGCCGAGTCGGCGGATCCACCGCGCGTCAGCCACGGGCGTCCTTGCCAGAGATCACGAGTTGATGGCCAACAATCCTGCGGTCGTCGCAGACCGCTCCCTTTCCATGCACCACGCTCGGGCCGGATCACAAGAATCATGCCTCGACCACTGTGGACCACATGCGCCCCGCGACAACGCGGCGGCACGGCGCGCGACGTCGGCGGCACGACCCCTGCACATGGGAGGGCGCGCGGCGCTCTCGCGGTCGGCAGCATGCCAGGAGAGCGTCCGCGCGCTATTGACACCCTCAAGGAACGGCCCCGGATGGCGCGCGCGATACGTGACGACGCGATGGATCTTGTCTCCGGACATCCCGTCTGGTTGCGCGGCGATCGCCACGTCGCGCCGCCCGCGCCGACCGTGCCGCGCGATCTGCGATGTGACGTCGTCGTCCTGGGGGCGGGGATCACCGGCGCGCTCGTCGCCGATCGCCTCGCGTCGACGGGCCGCTCGGTGATCGTCGTCGACCGGCGCTGGCGGGCGCACGGGAGCACGTCGGCCTCGACGGCGCTGATTCAGTGGGAGATCGATACGCCGCTCGTCGAGCTCACGAAGCAGATCGGCGAGCGCGACGCGATGCGCGCGTATCGCAGCTCGCACCGGGGCGTCGCCGAGTTCATGCAGCTGGTGGCGTCCCTTGACCTGCCGCTCGGCTATGCGCCGCGGCCGACGCTGTACGTCGCATCGACGGCGAACGACGCCAAATCGCTCCCCGAGGAAGCGGCGCGCCGGCACGCGGCGGGCCTCGAGGCCGAGCTGGTGGATCGTGAGCGGCTTGTCGAGGTGTACGGGATCGACCGACCGGCGGCAATCCGGTCATCCGAGTCGGCGACGGTCGATCCGGTGCGCCTCACGGAGGCACTCCTCGCGCGGGCCGAGACGCACGGCGCCACGGTCTACGAAGGGACGGTGATCGACGACGTCGAGACGACAGCGAGCGGCATCGTCGTCAAGACGGCGACGGGCCCGATGCTGCGCGCCGGCCATCTGGTGCTGGCGAGCGGGTACGAATCGACGCGCTATCTCTCCGAGAAGGTCGCGTCGCTCAAGAGCACGTACGCATTCGCGTCGCGACCGATCGAGCCGGATCGTCTCTGGGCCGAAGACGCGCTCCTCTGGGAAACGGCCCGGCCGTATCTCTACGCACGAACGACGCCGGAGCACCGGATCATCGTCGGCGGCGCCGACGATGATTTCCGCGACCCGGAGCGGCGCGCGCGCAAGCTCGATGCCCGGATCAAGGAGGTCAGCGCGGGCATCCGCGACCTGATCCCGGGCCTCGAGTTCGAGATCGAGACGACGTGGGCCGGCACGTTCAGCGAGACCGAGGATGGACTGCCCTACATCGGCCAGAGCCCCGAGCGGCCGAACGCGAGCTTCGCGCTTGGCTACGGCGGCAACGGCATCACGTTCAGCGTGCTGGCTGCGGAGATCATCGCGTCACACCTCGCGGGGGAACAGCACCCCGACGAGGATCTCTACCGATTCGGTCGGTAGCGGGCCATCCCCGCTCCACTCAGCGGTGCGCCGGTGACCGCCCCGCCCGCGGCGCGTGGCCGCGCATTTCCGTCAGACAGTAGTCGAAGTAATCGAGGCTCGCGTCCGCCCGGCAGTATAGTCCTTCGGCAATCCCGATGCGGCTCGCGGGCATTTCGGCGACCTGCGCACGGATCACGTGGTCGAGCCACCCTTCGGCGTGACCGACGTCGATGATGGCGTGCGCGGCGTAGTAGCTGACCGTTCGCCTCGCGATGCCGAGGCGTTGCGCGCCATGCACGACGCGCGTGCATCGTTGCGGCGCCAACAGCTCGACGGCACCCAGGGTCCCCTGGGCACGGAACGCGTTCCGCCGGTGAATGCAGCTCCAGAGCATGACGTTGGCGCCAGCGAGTACCGGCCATGGCAGCGCGTCGACCGACGGCGCCTCGAGCGCCAGGCCATCGATCAGCCGATGGAAGAGGAACGTGTGGACCGCCTGGGGGCGCCCGTTCCCCAGTTCGTCCCAGTAATTGCGCCCCATCTCGAGCTTGACCTCGCCGCGCGTCCCGAGCTGTCCGAGCGCCACCAGGTCGTCGAACGCCGCCTCGCCGGCGGCTTCCATGCGGAAAAACCACTCCAGTTGCGCGCGATCGGCCTCGCAGGCGAGGAAGGTATACAGCCCGTGCTCGTACAGAGGGTGTGAGAACGCGGCGGTCTGGTACCACGTCGCGAACTGCCGCGCATCGCCGGGGAGCGTCGCGTCCGAGAGGGCGCCGAAGCGCGCGGCTCGCGCGAGCATCGCGCGCTCCCAGGGGCCCTCCAGCTCGGCCATCAGCCGGCAGGCCAGCGGATGGAACTGATTGCCCCCGCCGCCGCGAGATGGCAGCTGGACGTGCTGCTGATAGAGGAGGAGCAGTGCGCGGTGGAGCGCTGTCCGGGCGGCATGATCGATCGCGTGTCGCGACGGTCCCGCCGTGTCGGCCGATCCGGACGGATACGCGCGGGCGCCGAGGTCGGTCGCGTGCGCCGCGAGGCGGTCCCCCAGCGTCGGATCACGGTGCAGCGCGATGTCGAGCGGCACCAGCAGCAGGCGCGCGAGCGTCGTCGCAAGGGCGAGCGCATCGTCGGTCTCCCCTCGCGCGGGGAGTCGGGACGCGGACAGTGCAGCGATCGTGGCGGTGGACACGCGGGCCGGCCTCTCGTACGGGTCATGCGCGACTCGGGCGCGGAACCGTTTTTGCAAGAGGCGCGCCGTGTGCCCTCTCCGCAATCTCGCGTCCGAAGGCGCGCGACTCCTGCCGTTCGTGCCGCCGTTTCGGTTTACGGATTTCTTCGCGCCGGAGGACACGCTCCTCTGTCTTCTGGCGGCCGAATCCGCCGCCGGACCGCCGCGGGGCGCCCGCCGGCTGCGGGTCGTCGAGCTGACCGCCGGCAGCGGGTTGGTCGGCCTCGCGCTGCTGCGGACGCACCCCGCGGCCACGCTGGTGGGTATCGATGTCGATCCGTGCGCGCTGACGGTCGCGCGTGCCAACGCGTGCGCGCTCGGTGTCGGCGACCGGTCTCGGTTCGTGACCGCGGACCTGTGGGACGCGGCCACCGAGCGACTCGTCGTCGTCGAGGCGCCGGACCTGTTGGTCTGCAATCCGCCATACATCCCGGAGCCGCCGGGCAAGCCCGGCGCCCGCGAGGCCGGCGCCGGGCCGGACGGCGCCGACCACCTTCGGCGCGTCATCGCCCTCGTCGATCGCGCCCGGCCTCCCACGCTCGCGCTCTCGTGGTGCAGTCTCTCGGATCCCGCGGGGGTCGTCGCCGCCGCCGAGCGTCTCGGGTATCAGCTGCTCCACCTCGACGTGGTCGCGATCCCGGACGGCGAGTATTCGGGGCAGGTGGTCGAGTACCTCCGGCGCGTGCCGACTGCCTATCTCAATGACACGGCCGCGACGCTCCGGGCGGTGGCGCCCGACGGCGCGGCGATCTTTTCCTACCTGCTGATGGCGGGGACATTTCGCCAGGCTGCCGGATCGGCGGTCCGGGCGGCCGATATGGTGGCGCACCTCTGTGCCGGGTTCGCCGCGCATGGCATCCATGCGCTGGCCGAATCGGCATCGGTCGCGGAGATCGGCATGGCGTCCCACGGTGCGTCACCCACGACGCGGTACTGGGTGCTGGACCGGTGGGGAGAGCTGGCGCTCCGCGTGGCGTTGCACGGCTGATGCGCGTCCTCGGCATCGGCGACGACGTCTCGCTCGGCGATCTGTATCATCGCCTCTGGCGTGCGGGGCACGACGTGCGGGTCCACGCCGAGGACGCGATCGCCCGGCAGGACGTCATGGCCGGGGTGCTGCACCTGGTCGACGACTGGCGCACCGAACTGCCGTGGATCCGGGATGCCGGCGACGACGGGATGATCGTCTTCGAGACCGCACACCACGGCGCGCTGCAACAGGAGCTCCGTCGCGACGGCTATCGGGTCATCGGCGGCAGCCCGCTCGGCGACCGCCTCGAATCCGATCGCGTCTACGCGCAGGACGTGGCGCGGGCGGTGATGGACGTCCGCATCGCGCCATCGCATCGGTTTGCCGACTTCGACAGCGCGATCGCGTTCGTCCGTCGCACGCCGGCGCGCTATGTGTACAAGATGAACGGCAGCGGATTCGCGTCGACGCGCAACTACGTCGGTGCCGAGTCCGATGGCTGCGACGTGATCGCGTGGCTGACGGTGCAACGTGATCGATGGAGCCACGACGACGCACCCGACTTCGTGCTGATGGAGCATGTGTCGGGCGTCGAAATCGGGGTCGGCGCCTACTTCAACGGGCACGCGTTCCTCACGCCCGCATGTCTCGACTGGGAGCACAAGCGGTTCTTCCCCGGAGACGTGGGCGAGCTGACCGGCGAGATGGGGACCCTGGTCACGTATCGGGGGAGCGACCGGCTGTTTGACGAGACGCTGTCGCGCCTGGCGCCCATGCTCGAGGCCGACGGCTATGTCGGCTACATCAATCTCAATACCATCGTGAACGACGCCGGGATCTGGCCGCTCGAATTTACCTGCCGCTTCGGGTATCCGGGATTCGCGGTGCTCGACGCGCTGCAATGCGACGGATGGGAATCGATCCTGACGGCGATGGCGGGCGGCGTGACGACGACGCTGGCCACGCACGACGGCTACGCCGTGGGGGTCGTTCTGACCGTGCCGCCATTTCCGTATCGCGACGGCTATGATCGGCTGTCGAAGGGGCTGCCGATCACCGTTCGCGCCGGCATGACGCCGGACGACGAGGCCGCCATTCACTGGGGCGAGGTCGCGCGCGTCGACGGGCAGCTCGTGACGGCGGGCGAGATCGGGTACATCGCGGTCGTGACCGGGCGCGGCAGCACGGCCGAATCCGCGCGCGACGCCGTCTACGCCCGAGTGCCGCAGGTGGTGATCCCGAACGTCCGCTATCGCGCCGACATTGGCGAGCGGTTCATCGCGAAGGATCGCGCGACGCTCGAGCGACTCGGGATCTTGCCGGCACCACGACGCGCGGCTCCGGCCTGCGCGACAGCAGTCCTCGGGGCGCCAGTCCTCGGGACGCCAACCACCGCGGCGCCGTAAATGACCGGTTTCGCGTCATCCGCGGTCCACGGGCTCGAGCCGATCGCCGTACAGACGCCGCTCGCGGAGTGCCTCGCCGGCACTCGGTCGCCGGCCATGACCGTGATGGAACTCCTCTGCCTGACTGAAGATGCCGATCTGGTGCGACGCCTCGTGACCGCCGTGTCGCGTCGGGTGCCCGCTGGGGACGCCACTCGTGCGCAGGTCGATGCGTTGGAGCGACTCCTCGACGCACACGCCGGCGGATGCGACCGCATCGCGGAAATGCTCCGGAGTGGCGTCGACTCGAGCGCGGCGGCCCCGACGGTCGACGCGGGCCTCGCGTTCGTCGAGCGGCTCTTCGACTGGTCGGTGGAGCAGTCCGAGGAGGCGAGCGTGGCGCTGTACTCGCTGGGCAGCCCCGCGGTGCTGGCGGACGCGACCGCCGAAGTGGTGTCCCTGTTGTCGTCATGGGGCGTACTCGCCGCCGATCGGACGGTGCTGCAGATCGGCTGCGGCATCGGCCGTTTCGAGGTGGCGATCGCGCCGCTGGTGCGCGAGGCGATTGGGCTCGATCTCTCCGGGAAGATGATCGCCGCGGCGGCGCGCCGGTGCAACGGCCTGCCCAACGTCCGGCTGCTCAAGACCGATGGGCGCGACCTGGCATCCATGGCGAGCGGGAGCGTCGACCTCGTCTATGCGGTCGACACCTTTCCGTATCTCGTGCAGGCGGGCCGCGAGATCGTTGCGACCCACGTCGCCGAATCGCGGCGCGTGCTGCGGCCCGGCGGCGAGCTCGTCATACTCAACTTCTCATATCGGGACGATCTCGCGGCCGACCGCGTCGACGTCTGCGGACTGGCGGAGACGCACGGGTTCACCGTTCTGGTCGCGGGTGCGCAGCCGTTCCGTCTCTGGAATGGCGCGGTCTTCCGACTGCGGCGCGTGCCCGAATGACAGGCGCGCGCCGCGCCGGGGTTCGGTCAGCGGCGGCCGATCGATGGGACGTCGCGCTCCTGCAGGCGCGGACGGCGTGGGGCGAGCGAGTTCGGTGCATTCAGATTGGCATCGGGCGAGACGCCGACGCCAAGCCGATCCACGAGTTCGCCGCCAAGCCACGCCGTGAGACCGGAGAGGGCGAAGGCGCCCCAGGAGATCGCCGCCTCGACGACGGTCACCTCGGCTGGAGTCTCGCGCCGCACGATCCAGCTCGCGAGAAAGAGCGCCGTCACCACGGCATTGCCGACACCGTGCAGCATGCCGATCCGTCGCGCACGCGTGCCGCCAGGGATCGCGCGATAGTCGATGTAGCCGGCGACGGCGGCGACGGCAGCGCTGACCACCCCGCCGGCGATCAGCCATTGCGCGCCGTCCGCCCAGGCGCTCTCGCGCGACACGAAGAAGCCGATGTCGAAACCGACGGAGGCGGTGAACGCCCCGATCGGCAGGGTCACGAGGATCGGGTGCGCCGGGTGGCCGAACAGTTTCGCGTGACTCTCCATGGAAATGCACCGGTCGAGGGAGGGGGCGCGTGGGATTCGCGTCGTCCAAGGGCAACCGGCATGCCACCCCAGACCGGCGCCTGGCCCGGAGCATGCTTGGTCTCCAGCCGGTCGCCACTTGCCGGTCGCCACTTCTCCCGCGGGCCGTCATCTCTCGGAGTCTCGATGCGTAACAGCCTTCGAACGATCGTGCGTGGTGCGCTGGCGGGCGTCGCCGGGACCGTGGTCATGACCGTGGCACGCACCGGCATCGAGCGCGCGTCGCTGCACTGGTGGGAGAAGCGGGAATCCGAATGGGAGCACCTGGTGCGCGTTCAGGCGCGGCGAGCGGGGCGCCGTCCCTCGCGCTCGGCGATCCGCCGCGCAGGGTTCGCCGCCCACATCGCCTATGGCGCCGCATGGGGCGCGTTGTACGCGACGGTCGCGGCGCGACCGAAGCCCGCGGCTGCTACGGACGACGCTTCTGCACAGCCCGCCCGCCGGCGCCCCCCGCTCGCCGACGCGATTGGACTTGGCGCGGTCTGTTATCTCGCCAACTACGCGCGGTGGGGCGTGATGCCGGTGCTCGGCGTGCTCCCGCCGGATACCGAGCGTCCGTTCCGACTCGCCCGTATCCCGATCGCCACGCATGCCGTCTTCGGCGTCGCCACCGTTGCAGCCTATCGCGCACTGTGCGGTGCGGGGCGCGACGGATCACCTCACCTCGCGCGTGGATCGGCGTCCGGATGACGCTGCCGATCCCGCGGCGGTACGCGCCGATGGATGCGCAGTCGGTGGACGAGCTGCCGCGCGGGCGCGAGTGGCAATATGAGCCGAAGTGGGACGGCTTCCGGTGCCTGGCATTCCGCGACGCGGGGCGCATCGACCTCATCTCCAAGGCGGGCAAGCCCCTGGGTCGCTATTTCCCGGAGATCGTGGCGGCCGTGCGCGCGGTCGACGCCGAGCAGTTCGTGCTGGACGGCGAAATCGTCGTCCCAGTCGATGGGGGCCTGTCGTTTGATCATCTCCTGCTCCGGATCCATCCGGCGGCGAGTCGCGTCGAGCGACTGGCGCACGAGCAGCCAGCGTCATTCGTGATGTTCGACCTGCTGGTGGGCGCCGACGGCCGGGCGCTGGTCGACGTGCCGCTGCGCGCCCGGCGCGTGGCATTGGAAGCGTTCGCCGCGGGCGCGCTGCCGGCGCGGTCGGCAATTCGGTTGTCGCCGGCGACGACGAGGATGGCAACGGTCAACGCCTGGCTCAGGTCCGTCGGGCAGGGGCTGGACGGCATCATCGCCAAGGGGCGCCATCTGCCATATCAGTCGGGCGCACGGACGGGGATGCAGAAGGTGAAGCCGCGGCGAACGGCGGATTGCGTGGTTGGCGGCTTTCGCTACGCGAGTCGCGCACGCGTCGTCGGCTCGTTGCTACTCGGACTGTACGATGATGACGGGCTGCTGCAACATGTCGGCTACACGTCCAATATCCCGGCCGTAACCAAGGCCGCGCTGACGCGCCGACTCGAGCGCCTCGAGCGGGCGCCGGGATTCACCGGGCGGGCGCCCGGAGCCCCGAGCCGCTGGAGCACAGCGCGGTCGGCCGAATGGTCTCCGCTCGCGCCGACGCTCGTCGTCGAGGTCGAATACGACCACTTCTCCAACGGCCGGTTCCGTCACGGAACGTCGTTCGTGCGCTGGCGGCCGGACAAGGCGCCAACACAATGCGACTTCGCCCAGGTCGAGCGTCCCGGCCGATCGGCGATGCAACTCCTGACCCCCCGCTCATCGGCGACGCGAGGCCGTGCGTCCGGACGAACGTAATCCCGTCCGGCCCTGCTGGGCACCATGTGCTCGGCGTCCGCGCGTGGCGCGGGTTGTGCTATGCCATTCTGTCGTTGGGCCGCGTACCAGCTCAACAGTACGATCGCGCCCGTGATTTACACGGGTTGGCAACTACCTCGGAGCAACTACCATGGACGGGAACGGCATCATCTGGTGGATCGTCGTCGGCCTGATTGCAGGATGGGCGACCGGCAAGCTGATGAAGGGGTCCGGCTACGGATGGCTGATGGACATCGTCCTCGGCATCGTCGGCGCGATCATTGGCGGGTATGTGATGAGCGCGCTCGGGCTCTTTGGCGGCGGCCTGATTTATTCGATTCTCGTGGCGATTCTCGGCGCGTGCATCCTCGTCGCACTCGTGCGCCTGTTCACCGGGCGGAAGCCCGTCTGAGGCGACCGAACGGTCGTCGCATCCGCGGGCGCGATCGCCGATCGCGACCGCTCGTAGTCCATTTCCCTCTTTCAAGGACAGTATCGGTGCGCAAGCTCTCCATGACAGTCCTCCTGTGCGCCGGTGGCGCGCTCGTCGGCTGCAAGAACAGCGAGACGGCCAAGGGCGACGCCAACGTTGCCAAGGGCAACGTCGAACACGCGGTGGGATCGGCCGTCGGCAGTGACTCGTTACAGGCGGCCGGCTCCGCCGACAAGGCGAAGGGCAAGGTGCAGCAGGGCGTCGGGAACGTGGAACACGCAGTCAACCCGTAACCCGACGGGGCGGCGCGTCGTGCCTGCCGTGCAGGCGCGACGACGCCGCCGAGTACGAATCGTGCGCTAGCAACGGCGCACCCCGCCAGTCGGTCAGACGCGCGACCGCAAACGCCAGCCGCCGTATCGGCGGTCCCGCCTCATCTCCCCAGTGCAACCATGGCCAACAAGAAGACCCCCGCCCGGTCCGCATCGTCGCGCGACTCCGGATCGCGTTCGAAGGCGCCGAAATCCTCGTCGTCGGCGAAATCCCCGGCGTCCACGCCATCCCCCAAGGCGACCGGTGCAAGGAAGGCGGCGAAGCCCGCCGCCCCGTCAGGGGGCCGGTCCACCGGCGCGACCGCACGACGTGCCGCAGGCGGATCGATCGCCAGTCCGCCAGCGCGCAGCACCGCGAGCGGCGCATCGCATCCGGATACGTCGGTGCACGACGCGCGCGCCGATCAGGCCTCGGCGACGGAGTCACTGGTCGCCGCGGTCCCCTTCAACACCAACAAGCCGGGCGAGATCGGCCGACAACACGCCGTGGCGCCGCCGACCGGCTTCGCGGTCGATTCCCCATCGCCGTCGACCGGCGCGAGCACCCTCACCGAAGAGAATGGCTCGGCGAAAACCGGGTCGGGCGCGATCGCAGCAGGCGCGGACCCGCTCTCGGGGTCGCTCGACCGGGTGCGCGTCGACAATACGGCGCGCGTCCTGACGACCAACCAGGGGGTTGCCGTCGGCGACAACCAGAATTCGCTCAAGGCCGGGCTCCGCGGGCCGACGTTGCTCGAGGACTTCATTCTTCGCGAGAAGATCACGCACTTCGATCACGAGCGGATCCCGGAGCGGATCGTGCACGCCCGCGGCTCGGGCGCGCATGGCTACTTCGAGTGCTATGCCCCGCTCACCCGCCACACGTGCGCGGCACCGTTCGCCGCGGCGGGGAAGCGGACGCCGGTCTTCGTGCGCTTCTCCACGGTGGCCGGGGAGCGCGGGTCGGTCGATACGGCGCGCGACGTGCGCGGATTCGCGATCAAGTTCTACACGGAGGAGGGGAACTGGGATCTCGTCGGCAACAACATCCCCGTCTTCTTCATTCAGGACGCGATGAAGTTCCCGGACCTGATTCACTCGGTCAAGCCGGAGCCGCATCACGCGATGCCGCAGGCGGCGTCGGCGCACGACACCTTCTGGGATTTCATCTCGCTGATGCCCGAGTCGACGCACATGATGCTGTGGGCGATGTCGGACCGCGCGATCCCGCGCAGCTACCGGATGATGCAGGGATTCGGTGTCCACAGCTATCGGCTGGTCAACGCCGATGGCGAGTCGGTCTTCGTCAAGTTCCACTGGACGCCGAAGCAGGGCACGCATTCCCTCGTCTGGGACGAGGCGGTGAAGCTCGCCGGTGCCGATCCCGATTTCCATCGTCGGGATCTCTGGGAGGCGATCGAATCGGGCGAGTACCCCGAGTGGGAGCTCGGGCTGCAGATCTTCACCGCCGACGAGGCGGAGCGGTTCAGCTTCGACATCCTCGACGCGACGAAGCTGATCCCCGAAGAGCTGGTGCCGATTCTGCCGGTTGGACGGATGGTGCTCGACCGGAATCCCGACAACTTCTTCGCCGAGACGGAGCAGGTGGCCTTCTGCACGTCCCATGTCGTGCCGGGTATCGACTTTTCCAACGATCCGCTGCTGGCCGGACGCAATCACTCCTACATCGACACGCAGATCTCACGGCTCGGCGGGGCCAACTTCCACGAGATTCCGATCAACGCGCCGCTGGCACCGGTACACAACAATCAGCGAGACGGGATCCATCGGCAGGCAATCCCGCGCGGCCGCGTCGCGTACGAGCCGAATTCGCTCGGGGGCGGGTGCCCGTTCCAGGCGGGCGCGAAGGGCTTCGTCTCCTTCCCTGCACCGGTCGAGGGCGACACGGTGCGGGGCAAGCCGGAGAAGTTCGCGGATCACTACACGCAGGCGACGCTCTTCTACAACAGCCAGACCGGGTGGGAGCAGGCCCACATCGTCGGCGGGTTCCGCTTCGAGTTGAGCAAGGTCACCGTTCCCGCCATCCGTGAGCGGATGCTCTCGTCGCTCCGCAACGTCGACGACGGTCTGGCGGCGCAGGTCGCCGTCGGACTGGGCGTCGATCTGCCGGATCCGATGCCGCGGGTGCTGGCCAAGCCGCGGAAGCCGGAAGTGACGCGGTCACCGGCGCTCTCGCTGACGGCACGCCCCGGGGACGTCGGGGTGCGCACGCGGCAGGTGGCGTTGCTGATCGCGCCTGGGGTCGACGGGGATTCGCTCGCGGCGGTGCACGCGGCGCTGACCACGGCCGGCGCCGTACCGCGCTACGTCGGACCGCGCCTCGGCAGCTTCGTGACGGCGTCTGGCGCGACGATCGAGGCGGATGCCTCACTGGAGAATTCCCCGCCCGTGCTCTTCGACGGGGTCGTGCTCCCGGATGGCGACGCGGGGGTCCGTGCGCTCGCCGCGGACGGCCACACGAACGAGTTCGTGACCAACCAGTATCGGCACTGCAAGACGATCCTCGCGCTCGGCGCGTCGACGTCCTTGCTGGAGCGGGCCGGCATCACGGTCGCCACAGCCGGCAGACGGGACGGCGGACTGCTGGTCGCGTCGGGCACGGACGCCAACGCCGCCACGAGCTTCATTGCCGCGCTCGCGAAGCATCGGCACCCGGAGCGCGAGAGCGATCCCCCCCGCGTCTGACCACGGGCTGCACGCGCGAGGATCAACTACCGCGTCGGCACGCCCTTCGTCCGGTCGCCGCCGGTCGGGATAACTGTCTTCGCCACCGGAAGCCGCACGGTAAAAGTGCTGCCCGCGCCCGCGGTGCTGGTCAGCGAGACCTCGCCGCCGAGCAGGTCGACGAGGCGGCGCGTGACGGCCAGGCCGAGTCCGGTGCCCGCTGGTCGTTGTGTGCCGCTCCCCTGGCGCGCCTGCCAGAAGTATTCGAAGACCCGCGGCACATCGTCGCGCGCGATACCAATGCCGGTATCGGTGACGTCGAATCGGAGCTCCTCGATCTCATCGATCGAATCCGCGCCATTGATGCGGCGGGCACCGTCCGCGCCATTGATGCGGCGGGCACCGATGTGCTCGGCCATCCGACACGTGAGGCGGAGTGTCACGCGCCCGCTATCCGTGAACTTGACGGCGTTGCCGGCCAGGTTGATGAGAATCTGTCTCAGCTTCCCCGCATCGATCTCCACGATGAGCGGCGGTGCCGGTTGATCCACATGGTGCGCAACGGCGTGAGCGGCGCGTCCGTCACCGCGCTCGACGACGAACTCGAGCCCCTTGGCGTGAGCCAGCGGCTCGATCACGCTGGCCACCTCGTCGAGCAACGTGGAGAGATCGACGCGTTCGCGGAGCACGACTTCCCGACCGGCCTCGAGTCGGGCGTGCAGGAGGATTTCGTCGATCAATCCCAGCAGATGTCGCGCCGCGAGCCGCATGCGCGAGACATGCGACTGCGCGCTCGACGGAATCGGGTCCGGAACGCCAAGCATCAGCAATTCGGCGTAGCCGAGGAGTGCGTTGAGGGGCGTCCGCAACTCGTGACTCATCGTCGCCATGAACCCGCTCTTCGTCTCATTCGCGACCTGCGCGTCGCGGTAGAGATGCGAGCGTTCGAGTGCCTGGGCGATCTGGTCGGCGATCGTCGTCAGGAGTCGCTGCTGCGCTTCGTCGAACGGTTGCGGCTCCGCGAACGCCAGGGCGAGTGCACCGAGCGTCCGAGGGGCGAGTTCGCCGCCGATCGCGAGGGGAATGGCGCAGAGCGCCGACGTCGGTGCGCCGCCATCCCGGCCCGGATAACGGGGATAGGCGTCAACGATCGCGCGTGTGCTGCCGAGCCAGCGGGCGCGTCCTTCGCGCATGACGTCTCCGAGCGGTGACGGATCCTCCGTCGCATCTGCCAGATCGCGCACGGCGATGCCGTCCGTCAACCGGATCTGCGCAGTCACTGCGCCGCTCGCTGCGGCCGCTTCCCTCGATGCGACCTCGATCACCGCATCCGGCGTGAAGGCGCTGGCGAGCGCGCTGCTCAGCCCCTGCAGCATCTCGGCCTGACCGCGCGCCACTTGTTCGGCCTCGAGGCGAGCGGCGAGCGCCGCTTGTATGTCGCGCAACGCAGTCTCGACCGCGGATTGCTCTCGCGCGTCGAGGCACAGCGAGACGCCGTCGCGGCGTGCGGAATTGACGAACGCACTGGCGACGACGACGGGAACGGCCGTGCCGTCCTTCGCGTAATACGCCTTGCGAAAGGCGGCGTGGCGGCCCGTCGCCATCAGTTCCCGCGCCGCCTGCTCGCTGCGCGCGCGGAATTCCGGCGGCGTGATGCGCATGAACTCGTATCGGAGCGAGGGGATGTCGTCCGTCGTATAACCGAGCATTGCGAGAAACGCCGGGTTGGCGTCGACGATCCCCTCGCCGACGTTCCACGAAAAGACGCCGACCACGCCCGAGTCGAGGATCGTGCGGAGCCGATCCGTCGCCGCCACTTCGGCCGTCACGTCGTCGAACGCCGACAGGACACCGGTGATACGGCGTTCGCCCTCCGACTCCTCTCCCTCGTAGAGCGGGGCTGCATTCGCACGGAGGACGATCCGGCGTCCCGTCTCCCGGATCAGTACGACGAGCTCGAACCCGTTCACCGGCGCGCGAGTGTCGATCGCGATGCCGATCGGTCGCTCGTGGGCCGCCAGGACCCGTCCGTCTCGGGAGGTCAATTCCCAGTCGGGGCCCGTGATGATTCCATCGCGCATCCGGGAGCGATCGAGTGCGAGAATCCGCTCCGCCGCCGCGTTCGCGTAGATATAGGTGCCTTGGCGATCGGCCTCGATGATCCCGCTCGGGATCGTTTCGAGGATGTAGCGCAGCCGGCGGTCGCTCTGCTTGAGGCGGTGCGCCAGGTCCTCGAGGTCGCGCGTCTGATCGTGCAGGTGCGCGTTGCTCGACTCGAGCTCGACCTGCTGCTCGTGGAGTTGCTCCGCCTGATGTTCCAGTTCGGCCTGTTGCTCCCGCAACCGGTCGTTCGCGGCGGCCAGTTCGCGCACATGCGCGGCCCGTCGCACGGCGTCCGCGCGGAGCATGGTGCTCGTCAGGAGCGCGATGGCAATCGCCAGAAGTCCGCCTCCAATGACGACAGCGAGCAACGCAGTCCGGAGGCCCTCGAGGCGCTCCTCGCGGACGGCGAGCAGCTGCTGCTCCTCGCGCGCCAACTCGGCGAGGCGCAGGCGCACCGAGTCCGTGAGCGCTCGTCCGCGCCCGCTTCTGAAGAGCGCGATCGCAGCGGTCGGCGGCCCGCTCGCACGTACGGCGATCGTCGAGTCCATCAGGGCGACACGCGCAGCGAGTAATCGCTCCAACGCGTCGATGCGATGCTGCTGGACCGGGTTGTCGCGTGTCATTTCGCGCAGGTGAGCGGTATCAGTCGCCAGTGCCTGGCGTCCCGCCTCGTACGGCGCGAGGTCGTCGCGGTCGCCAGTCAGCAGATAGCCGCGCTGGCCCGCCTGCGCGTCCTGGATATCGACCAACGTCGCGTCGCAGGCCGCCAGCACCGCCTGGGTGTGCGCGACCCAGCGCCGCGCATCGGCCCCGCGCGCCATCGTCCAGAGGATCGTGACCGACAGCAGCGCGATCACCGCGGCTGGGCCGATCACGGCGACGCCTGACCACGCGCCCGAGTCGATCAGGCGATCGGAGGCGGCGCGGCGATCCACGGGTTGTCGAGGCGGCTCAGTCATGACCGGCTTCCGTCGTGAAGCGCACTGCCCTCGTGAGGACGCGCGTGTCGCCGACGCGTCGACGGCGCGATCGCGGGATCAGGAAAGTGGCTGATACGCGTGCTGGTGACAACGAGCACGTCAGGCCGCCGTCATGCAAATGCCGTGCTCGCTTGGGCGGCATGGCGCCGCCCGGACGTGCCACGTCGCTCAGCGCGACGACGACGACGAACCAGTGAGCAGCTGCCTGGAGAGGCCGTTCCTCCGGTCGCGCGCGTCACCGCTGGCGGCGGCCGCAACCGCGCGCCACTCCGTCACGACGGCCGCGACCCGTGGGTCACGATTGGCGGCGAGCCGCGACAGGCCGACCTGGATCGTCGTCGTCGACCCGGCAATCGGCCGCAGCACGACGCCCGCCTGATGCGCGTGGCGCGCGCATGCGGGGGCGACCGTCCAGCCGAGGCCCGCGGCGACCAGCTCGAGGTTGCGGCGGTGGTCCGACGCCCGGTGGCGCACCGCGGGTTTGACGCCGTTCGCCCGCAGCAGCTGCAGGATCGTGTCATGGCACGCCGGCGCGAGCGCGCGGACCCAGAAGACGAAGGGGTCGTCGGCGAGGGCTGCGAGCGCAACGGTGCGCGCTCGCGCCAGCCCGTGATCGGCCGGCAGGACGACGAGCAGCGGCTCGTCGCTCAGCGGGATGAACTCGATGCCGGGCGCGCCTTCGTCGCGGTGCCCATACGCGAGATCGACGGCGCCGGTCCGCAACCGGTGAGGGTGCTCACCGACTGGCGTCTCATCGATCTCGAACTGGAGATCGGGCTGCGTCGCCGCGACTCGGCGCACGACACGGTCGAATCCATGGAAGCTCGAGCACGGCTCGAACGTGACGCCGAACGGCGTCGGCACGCCGACGGCGGCGCGCGCGACGCGGAGCGCCCGCTCGGCCTGCTGTAGCGTGCGCTGGGCTTCCTCGTAGAAGACGACGCCCGCCGGCGTGAGGTCGACCGTCGGACGCGTGCGGGCGATCACCTGGAATCCCAGTAATCGCTCGAGCTGACGCATCTGCCGGCTCAGGACCGGCTGCGTGACGTGCAGGACCGCGGCTGCGCGCCCGAAGTGTCGCTCGCCGGCGAGCGCCGCGAAGTAACGGAGATGTCGCAGTTCGACGCCGCTGTCCATGACCGGCTCATCTGTTCGACATGATCGAAACGCGCATGATCCAGTGTCCCGGGAACATTGGACTCCTTCGAACTCAGCCGTCAAGATTCGCGCGTTCCCGACACCCCACTGCTCACGCCGCTCCCCGATGACGCTGCTCGAATCCAATCCGCTCGCGCTGCTCACCTACATCTCGGCGCCCGCCGTGCTGACCAACGCGTCCTGCGTGCTGCTCTTCGGCACGGGCAACCGTTACGGTCGGGCGATCGATCGCTTCCACACGCTCGCGGCGCAGGTCGACGCGTTGCCGACGCTCGATACACCGCTCGGACGCCTCAGGGTCACGCAGATGCGGAGCGCCGAGCAACGCAGCGTGCTGCTCGTGCGCGCGTTGAGCTGGGTGTACGTCGCCGTGGCGGCGTTCGTCACCAGCACGCTGGTCAGTCTCGTCGCGGCGATCGCGGGATCCGCGGGTCGTGGGTTCGCCGGCGTGATCGCGACGATGGCGTTGGGCGTCGGGACGGTGGGCGTCGGCGCGATGGTCTGGGGCGCGTCGCTGCTCGTGCGGGAGACGCGGTCCTCCGTGGTGGTGCTCGCGGAGGAGAATGCGCTGCTCACCTCGCAGATCGCCGCCCGGCAGCACGCGCCGTGATCCGGTGGCTCGCGGCGGGGCTGAGCGCGATGCTGGCCGTCGGCGCCCCCCTCGCCGCGCAGGGAGGCATCCAGCCGCAGGTCTGGACCGAGGTCGACCTGCAGCATGCGTTCGGGTCAGTGGTCGCGGTCACGGTGCCGCTCGTCGTGCGCTTCGACACGAAGACGCCGAACCCCTTCCTCGTCGCCGCCGGCGCGATGGGTGATTTCGCCGTCGTCCGCTGGGCGACGCTGACGGCGGGCTACCTGTATGTCAGTCTCCCGCACGTCCCCGGCGCGACGGATCTGAACGTCCCACTGGCCGCGCTGACGCTGCATGCGGGGATCGGGCCGATCGAGATCGCGCACCGCTCGCGCGTCGAGTGGCTCGATGGGCTGCCCGGCGCGCCGGTACGGTATCGTGACCGGCTGCAGGTTGCCGTGCGGGCGGATCAGACGGGAAGGTGGTACGGCGTGGCGAGCGCCGAGGCCTTCGACGATGTGACGCACGCCGAGTGGACCAAGGTGCGGATCCAGGCCGGCGTGACGCGGCGGATCGGGCGATTCGGCGTCTATCTGTATTACCTCGAGGAGTCGCCGCTCGCCGCGGGCCAGCTGCACGTGCGCGGGGCGGGGACGACCGTCGCCGTTGGATTGTAGGATCATTCCTTTCCTGATACCACTGGAGCCAGTCATGCCGACATCGACGCTCGTCGCTTCCGATACGATCATCCTCTTCGCCGACCTGCAGCTGGGGATCGCCGACCTCCCGCTGACGTACCCGGCGAAGCGCCTGCGCCAGGGCGTGTCGGCGCTCGCCAGACTGGCGAAGATTCTGGGAATTCCGGTCGTCGTCTCGGCCGTGCCGGGGCCGGACGGGACGGCAGCGATTCTCCCGGAGATCGACGCCGCGCTCGGGACGCAGCCGGTGCATTACCGCGACACGGCGGATTCGCTGGCGAATGCGGCGATCCGGAGCGCGATCGAGAAGACCGGCCGGAAGTCCCTGCTGATCTCGGGGGTGGCGACCGAAATCGCCGTGCAACTGCCGGCGGTCAGCGGCGCGGCGCTCGGCCTCCACACCTACGTCGTCGTCGATGCGTGTGGCGGCATCAGCGCGCGGACCGAGGACGCCGCGCTGCGTCGCATCACGCAGGCGGGCGGCAGCACGATCAGCGTGCCGACCCTGACCGGCGAGCTCGCGGGGAGCTTCGCCTCGAGTACGGGCCAGGCCTGTGTCGGACTGCTCTACGAGTCCGTCGGACAGCTCACGGCCGCGTAAGGGCAGTGACGGCGATCCCGGCACACTTTCATGGCGCGATCTCGATGCGCTGGGCGCACGCGCCGGCGGGATGGCGCATCGCCGCCGGCCACTCCTCGACGCCGCGCGCGGCCGCACCGTAGCGTCGGCGAGCGGTCGGTCAACCGGGATTCGCGAGGAGCCCATCGTCCCACATACGCGCCACGCGGGAATATGGCGCGAGTCTCGAGGACAGCAGAGGCGCTCCCGTGCACCGCCTCGGCGACATCCGGCGGGCGGTGCGTTGCGGGTCCAGGCGACGGCCTTAGACTGCCATCGCGAATCGCGGTAGGCCACGCTCCGTCGCTCTCGCCACGGCGCCTTGCGGCCAGTGGCAGGCGCGTGGGCTTGTGCGAGTCGCATGCCCCGGCCTAGCCTATGGTCGTGGCGGCGAGATTACGAATTTTCGGTGGGCTCGGCGCGTCGGTCGTCGATGCGCGGGCGGCGTCGGCAACCGAGCGGCTGCTCGTCGTGCAGGCCAAGCCACTGGCGGTACTCGCCTACGTTGCGCTCGCGCATCGCGACGGCGCGGTACAGCGCGACACCCTCCTCGGAATCTTCTGGCCGGATGCGGAGCAGCGCTCCGCGAGAGGCTCGTTGCGGCAGGCGCTCTATCATCTGCGCCGGACCGTGGGCCCCGATGCCCTGCTGAGCCATGGGGTGGACGCGATCGTCCCCGGCCCGGGGCTCTGGTGCGACGCCGTCGAGCTGGAGCGCCTGGTCGCGCTGGGCGATCTGGAGGCGGCGCTCGACTTGTATCGCGGCGACGCCTTCGCGGGCGTGCACCTCTCCGACCCATCCGTCAGATACGAGGGCTGGGTCGATGCGCGACGCGCGCACTATCAGCGGATCGTCGCGCGCGCGGCCCGTACGCTGGCGGAGCGCGCGGCCGCTGCCGGTCAGGTCGCGGAGGTGGCGCGGTGGGTCGAACGCGCGGGCGCGATCGATCCGGACGACGAGCGCGTATTGCGGCGGGGACTCGGCTTGCTGGTCGACGCCGGGGACCCGCGGGCGGCACTCCGGATCGCCGATCGAGCGATGCGTCAGGCCGAGCGGGACGACGATCGACTGGAAGCGGAGACGATCGCGCTGGTCGCCTCGATCAGGGCACGCGTGGCGGCGCAGGCGGAGACGACGACCGCGTCGCCTCGTCCCGTCGAGTCGCTGAGCGCCGTCGTCGCGTACGGGACACCCGACTTGAGGACGCCCGAAGCGGAGACGCCCGCCGAGGGGAGGCCCGAAGAGGAGACGCCGGCAAAGGAGACGCCGGCAAAGGAGACGCCCGCGCCCATGGCGGCCGAGCTTCCAGTCCTGCCGGCCGGCGTGTCCGACCTGCCGCGCCGACGGCCGGGCCGGCGCCGCGCATGGCGCCGGGTCGCCATCGCGTCACTCGCACTGATGGGCGTCGTCGGCCTGACCCGCGGCACCGTCGTCGGTCTTGCGACCTCGCGCTCGCCGCTCGCGAGCGGCCTATACGATGAAGGGCTGCGCGCGACGGGACAGCGGCAGTATCCAGGCGCCGCCCGACTCTTTCATCTCGCGTTGTCGGCGGACAGCCAGTGCGCGGTCTGCGCCTACCAGGCGTCGGCGGTGGAATTCGCCTACGACGGCGCGTCGTCGTTCTCCGATCTGATGCACGCCGTGCGGCTGGCGCCGGCCGCGCCGCCCGAGCAGCGACTCACGATCGCGACGGCCGCCGCGTACATGACGAACAGTCCCGGGCAACTGGCGCTGGCCGAGCGCCTGGCGGCGCGGGATTCGGCGTCGCCGGCCGCCGACGCCGCACTCGGGCACGCGCGGCTGGTCTCGGGGGATTTCCTCGGTGCGGTGGGGCCGCTGGAGCGGGCGATCCGGACGGTCCGGCGGCGGCGCTCCGTGGTCGACACCGCGTTCGTCGCCGACGCGCGACGCACACTGATGCTGGCGTACCAGTCCGCCGATTCCCTGGCCGCCGCCGAGCGCGAGTGCCGCGCATGGATTCGGGAGACGCCCGGCTCGGCCAGCGCGTGGCTCGAGCTCGCGAACGTGCTGGGGCGCGAGTATCGATTCGAGGCGGCGATGCGCGCGAGTCATGAGTCGTCGCGCCTGAACCCGGTGCCGGGGAGTGACGCGATCACGCGTGCCGTCCTCGCGCTCCGGGCGGGGGACTTCGAGGTGGCGGACGGGACGCTCGCCCCGTTGCTGCAGGATGGCGACGATCGCGTGCGTGAGGAGGCGGTCTGGTGGAGCATCCTGAGCCTGCGCACCCAGGGGCGACTCACGGAGGCGCTCGCCCTCGCGCGTCAGTATCGCCGAAGCGGTCCGACGCCCGGGTTTGGTGAGCCGACCGGGACCGCGGCCGGTCCGGAGGCGCAGGTCCTCTTCGAGATGGGCCGATATCGCGAGGCGTCCGCGCTCTTCGAGGCGATTGCCGCGTCGGCCGCTGAGTCGGCGGCCGCCGCGCCCGGCACGGCCGCGCGCCATCAGGTCTGGTATCTGACGCACTCGGCGACCGCGCTGGCGGCCGCTGGCGATCGATCGCTGGCAATGGTCGCGGAGACGATCGCAGCGATCGCGCCGCGCAGCGGATATGGTCGTGACCATCATCTGCCGCCCTATGTGCAGGGCTTGATGGCGCTCTCCGACGGCCGCCGGGACGACGCCGAGCGGCTCTTTCGGCAGGCGATCGGCTCGCCGACCGAGGGGTACACGCGGGCGCAGCTCGAGCTCGGACGTCTGCTCGTCGACGACGGGCAGCCGCGCGAGGCGATCGCCGTGCTGGAGCCGGCGCTCCGGGGGCCGATCGAGTCGGGGAGCTACTACGCGACCCTGACCGAGTTCCACGCACTGCTGGCGCGGGCGTTCGACGCGACGGGATCGTCGGACAGCGCGCTCGTCCACCACGCGTGGGTCGCTCGGGCGTGGGCGCACGGCGACCCGCAATTCGTCATGCGCGCGAGCGCGGCGCGCCAGCGCGCGAGCCGGCTGGCGGAGATCACGGTGGCGTCGGCGCCGGACTCGGAGTAAGTCCGCGCGGGACCGGCCGCGCCTGTTGCGGCGCTCCAAATGTTCATCCGGCGCCGGCGATTGATCTCAACGATCCCGGCGCCGTTGACGTTGAACTAAGGTTGGGGGGTAGGCACCGATTCCCATCTCTCGTCGAGCGAGATGCCATGCAGGAGGTCCTCATGACGTTCACCCGCGTCAGCCACGCGCTCGTGCTCGCCACCGTCGTGCTCGGCGGCCCCGCGCTCGCGCGCGGCCAGGCCGGCAGCATGGCGGGGATGAGCGGCATGGATATGGGGCATGCGATCGTGATCCCGGCCGGCGTCGAGTACACCAGGGCCGACGTCGAGTTCATGCAGGGGATGATTGCGCATCACGCGCAGGCGATCGTCATGTCCCGGATGGCGGCGTCGCACGGGGCCAACCCGCAGGTGCTCAAGCTCTCGAACAAGATCGATCAGTCGCAGGTCTCCGAGATTCGCATCATGCAGGACTGGCTCCAGCGCAACAACCAGTTCGTCCCCGATACGGCGTCCTGGCACACGGTGACGATGACGGGGATGCTGACGCCCGCGCAGCTCAGCGAGCTGGATGCGGCCAGGGGGGTCGACTTCGACCGCGCATACCTCCGGTTCATGATTCAGCACCATGCCGGCGCGCTCAAGATGGTGGACGACCTCGTCAACACGCCGATGGCTGCCCAGGACGTCGACATCAGTGTCTTCGCCAACGACGTCGCGACGGTGCAAACCGGCGAGATCAGCATCATGCAGCGGCTGTACAACGAGCTGCCAGCGAAGTGACCGAGTGCAGTCGCCCGACCGTCGTCCCCACCCCAGCCCCCCCGCCACCGGAGTCCGTTCTGATGCGCAGTGCGTGTAAGCTGATAGGCCTCATCGCCACCCTCGCCGCGCCGACGCTCGTGTCGGCGCAATCCTATCCGAGCATCACCGATCCGCGGAGCACGCTCACGCCGGGCCGCTTCGACGCCGGCGTCGCGGCGAGCAACATGCGCCTCGTCTCGTTCTCCCGCAAACCGGCGGCGTTCGACACGGTCCGCGGCCTGACGTTCATCAACTCCGACCTGGCGTTCGGCACCCACTACGCGTACCAGGGCAACTTCGCGGGGTTCACGATCTGGGACGTGACCGATCCGGCGAAGCCGGTGATCGCGTCGGTCGTGGAATGCATCACGTCGCAGGGCGACCCGTCGATCGTGGGCAACCTGCTGTTCATCTCCGCCGAGGGCGCGGGCAATCGCAATGACTGCGGCAAGGGCGGGGTGCAGGACCCGAAGGACCACATGGCGGGCGTGCGCATTTACGACGTGTCCAACCCGCACGAGCCGAAGCTGATCAAGAACGTGCAGACCTGCAAGGGCTCGCACACGCATACCGTCATCCCGAGCCCGACGAATCCGCGGATCGTCTACATCTACGTGTCGGGGCAGCAGACGGCGCGGCCGGCCACGGAGCTCGCCGGGTGCAAGAACGGCACGGATCCGGCGGACCCGACGAACTCGCTCTACATGCTCGACATTATCAAGGTGCCGCTCGATCACCCCGAGAAGGCGGCCGTGATCCCGGGCGCGCGGATCTTCACCGGCCTCGACGCGGCGCCGGACTGCGCCACGCTGTGCGCGCCGACGGATCCGAATCATCCGGCGGTGCGCCGCATCCGTGGTGGTCCGGACTCGGCGACGATGGCCGCATTGATGCACACGGGCCCGCACAACTGCCACGACGTGACGGCGTACCCGGCGATGCATCTGCTGGCCGCCGCGTGCTCGAGCCACGCGATCCTCGTCGACATCACGAACCCCGAGAAGCCGGTGCGACTCGCCGCGCTGACCGACACGAACAACTTCCAGGGTCGGCACACCGCCGGGTTCAGCAACGACGGCAAGAAGACCCTCTGGACCGATGAGTGGGGCGGCGGCACGGGCCCGATGTGCCAGGCCGGCAGCATCATGGAGCTGGGCGGCAACACGATCCTCATCGCCAGCGCGAACAACCGGAAGCTGACCCAGCACGCCTACTTCAAGCTGCCCGCCGCGCAGACCGCGCAGGAGAACTGCGTCTCGCACAACGGGGGCCTGATCCCGGTGCCGGGGCGCGACCTCTATGTGCAGGGCTGGTACCAGGGCGGCATCGACGTCATGGACTTCACCGACGCCGACCATCCGACGGAGATCGCGTACTTCGATCGCGGCCCGATCGATCCGCCGAGCGACACGTCGAAGGCGAGCGAACGGTCCCGCTACACGATCGGCGGTTCGTGGGGCGCGTACTACTGGAACGGCATGATCTACTCGTCGGAACTCGACCGCGGGTTCGACGTCCTCGAGCTGACGCCGAGCCCCCAGCTCTCGGCCAACGAGATCGCCGCGGCGAAGCTCGTGGTGCTGAAGGAGTACAACCCGCAGAGCCAGCCGAAGCTCGTCTGGCCGCCGGCGTTCGTCGTGGTGCGATCCTATCTCGACCAGCTCGTGCGCAACAACGGCCTCGCCGCCGATCGCACGACCGCGGTCTCGGTCGCGCTCGACGCGGCGGAGCAGAAGAGCGGCGTGGCGCGTGCTGCGGCGCTCACGGCCCTCGCGAAGCAGGTGGACGGCTACGCGAGCGGGGCGAGCGACCCGGCGCGCGTGCGCATGATGTCCGACGCGATCAAGCAGCTCGCGGCGGCGAAGGCGTAAGAGTCGGCGGGCAGTCTCCGGGGAGAGAACCTCCGGCAGGCACGCGCCTGCAGCAGGCGGCGGGAAAGAACGAACGGCGTCCGGTCCTCCGGACGCCGTTCGTTTTCTCCTCCGGTACGGACTGCC
>Ga0116229_10000322_pt1 | contig 59261 bp, 34 predicted proteins | sample S1TSphgellanicum_3_FD_87313 | JGI IMG/M metagenome (GOLD analysis project Ga0116229, IMG submission 87313) | Host-associated microbial communities from peat moss isolated from Minnesota, USA - S1T2_Fc - Sphagnum magellanicum MG | ecosystem: Host-associated > Plants > Peat moss > Unclassified...
CAGCGGCGACGACGACGACGACGCCGTTGCCGGACATGAACTCCTTCTCCCTCTCGCGACGAGTCTCGTCTCTGTCCGCCCGCGATTCGTGCGACCCATCGTCACAAACTCGACAGGGAAGCATCGGAGAGAGAAAAAAACAAAAAAATATTCCATTGCAGAAGATCGGTCGCTGGAGTTTCATGTTTCAAACAATCTCTCTCTCTCTCTCTCTCTCTTCTCTCTCTCATTATATATACTTTCGTCTTCAATATCCATATCCATCAGCGACAACAAGAATAGCTCTACTTTGTTCATTCAGGAAGAAAACAAGATCACAAGTTTCATTCCTTTTACTGTAGAAACAAACAAAAGCCAGCCAGCATCGCAGTATCTGTAGCTATAAAGCTGTCACCACTTTTCTTCTCTAGTTTCATGTATCACTCGTCATATATCTCTTAGACCTCCAGCGTGTTTCAACCCATCGATATACAGTTTCTTGTTCCTATTCTTCTTACCTCCGTGGTTTTTAGGTTTTGTGTGGAAGTGGTTCTGGGTTCTGTGTTTTTTCTTTCTCTGCGGTGAGCAGTATTGGTGTTGTGTGTTTTTGGGTTGTGGGGTTTTTTTTTGGTGGTCTTGTTCGGGTTTTGGATACTATGGAAGAAGTTGTGGAGCAAGTAGATCAGGAGGTTGTGAGTTCGCCCGTCAAACGGGCAAGGTCGGAAAGTAGCGCTGTTGTCGCAGGAGGCGACTACTGTGCAGTGCAGGGGCAAGAAACTGAATTAGAGGATTTCGTCGTCACGGCTCCGCCCAGGAAGAAGTTGTGCATCGAAGACGCGACTGACCTGCCATCTATTATTTCAAATGTGTTGGAGCTCGAAGACTTGGAGTTACGTGGAGCTGATGAGAACAGTAATAGTAATAGCTGCAGTGCCGGCCACGAAAACAGCTGTGTCTTGAATAGCAGTGATGAAGAAGTTGGCAGCTATGCCGCTGCTGGAGGCCAGACTAGTGCTGCCTTGCTACCGGAGCATGCAGTTGTCATCCACTCGCTGTTTCGCGAAGAACAGGAGGAGTCGGAATGCTCACCTTTGGACAAAGAGTCTGACGCAGCTCGGGTGCTAAGAAGTTTAGAAGAGGAGTTGGGCGTGTCGTCTGATTCTGACGATGATTACGCCTCTTCTATCTCCAGTTGCATGCCTACTTCGGCGCCTCAAGATCAGGCGCTTGTCGATGCCGCTCTCAGTAGTTGGGGTGAAGAGATTTGGAACTCCACCTCGGTCTCTAATGCAGCTGGAGACGACGTCGTCTCAGTTTTGGCCGGCACGACTTTCGAGGCTCATCAAGTGCAGGACGGATCATCAGCGCAAGTCGACATTGGTTTCCTTAATGAGGCTTCCGATGACGAGCTGGGCATACCACCAAGCCCTAATTCTCAGAGAGTCTTCGCTGATGAAGATGTGAAAGAGATTTGTGAAGAAAACATGAGCAAGCTTTCCGATCAAGCCAGAACAGAGCATTTTGCTGCAGTGGAGGACGACGGTCTGTGTGCTGAACCGGTGCCTGCAGAGACTACCCATCTGCACGAGGCCGTGAGTCGGGCTTTGCAGGAAACTTCTCCTGAGTCTACTGGCTTCGAAGCTGATCCAGATTGGCTGAATATGCCAGTGGGAAGTCTAGATTTTCTTCTGGATTTTTCTACTGGCAGTTATGTACCCGTAGCAACATAGCAGCAACATTTTTTATAGCCAACCCCACCAACCCAAGTCTTTGCTGAAAGCTTTGTAGCCAGCTTTGCATAGGTACTTGCTAGGGTTTTGAGTTTTGGGCTTGTGGAGCTAGCTTGATTGCTTCGTTTGAATCCAGGAGGTTGTTGTGAATAGTGTGAGAATCATCAGAAACAGGTTTTTTTGTTTCCAAGCTGTGAATACCAAGGAAGGAAAGAACCAACAACCCAGGCAGGAAAGCAGGTTTTGTAGATAGTTTTTTTTTGCCTGCTGCAGGTCGCATTGACCCAAAAATTCGAATGTAACGAAATCCAAATCTTTTTTCTCTTTCGCCACAAACTTCTTCTTCGTCTAGTGTTTTGCAGATTTGGGTTGAATGATCATTTTGAAATTTCTGCTGAACCCTGCATCTTGTTTCCTCGCAACTTCCTATCTGGGTATTTTTCAGAGCTTTATATAATGCTTGATCTTCCTATTGAATTTCTGAATTCCGCATATAATTTGTTGTAGCTTGGTATCATTGTTGTTCTGAATAGTTATTTTGGGTGATCTTTTTTGGATTTCAAAACTCTTGCATATAATTTCTCGCAACAGATAATCGATTCTTTTCAGGCAGGCAGGTTTTGTAGATAGTTCTGTTGGGTGCTTATTTGGGTGATCTTTTGAACTTCTGAACTTATACCTGTTTTTTAGGTGCATATTTGGGCTCTCTTTAAAACTTCTTATAACTCTGCATGGAATTTCTTCCAACTTACATATGTGATTTTTGGGGTGTGTAGCATATTTGGGTTATGGTTTTTGAATTTCCAAAATCTGTTTGAGTATTATGTAAATTTTTCCTCCACAATATTGTTTTTAGCTTCCTGAGCAAGATAGTGTGTTTTTAATGAGAGTTGTATGTTAATATACCCTTCTTCTCACATCTTTTCACTTTAGCCTGGGGTTTGGGTAAGGGCATTATCAAAATAAAGAGTCTTCCTATTGCACAAATCTATTTTCTGCCTATCAGGTGAACCCTCATTTTGGTACTGTGGTGGGGTGTTAGCCTGAGGCATGTGATTATTACTCAAATGGACAACAAATCTCTCTATCTCTCATCTGTCTGCTTGCTGGATCTGTCCATTTCAACCCAACAAATGCCAACTCATTGACTGGAGTGAAGGATTCTTTTCAAGTCAATTGTCCCCAGCAAAGATTTTCACTAAATCTTGTGGTGTCACTGGGATCTTATCTCATCAGTTATACTCTTTTTATTAATGAAAAATAAAATGGGTTTTGCTTTTCCAAGAGTAAAGGATTTGGTGATTGGAATATAAAAAGGTCATTAGGAGATAAAAGATCATCCCATCAAATTTTCAACCTGAAAACTCTGAAGCTGGAATCATCTGTTCCATTCTGGCATTTTCTTGTTGTGTAAGTTCGCTCACAACTTTCAGAGTCTCCTCTGTACCTGATCGATCATACATGAAATTCTTGTGTGATCCTCCTCCTGACTTTTTAAATATCTGATTGGCCTATTGCAAGACAAAGTTGAAACTATGGATGTTCCCCAAAATAGAAGATTCTATGGAAAGATGAAGTGCCTTCCCCTTTGGCCCAACTATAGAGGTGAGAAGGGGAAGACTTTGGGCAAAACATATGGGATTAAAGCCAGGTGCTATTGGGAACACCGTTGGGGAACCCATTGGAAACTTGAAGGGAACATGTTAGGAACAAAGGAAAAATGAACAAAAATCTTCCCTCCATCCCCACCCCCAAAAACTTAAAAGAAAGATAAAATCAAAGCACTTTGAGTGCATGCTTAGCCTTTCCATTGGATGCCTTCCAAAATTTCTATGTTCCAAAAAACTATTCGGTGACAACAATGCAGGAGTCAGAAATTTGGCACTAAATGTGAAGACACCCTAAAAGAAGGCAAGTGTATCTCTTTCACCCTTCAAACTGAGACCATGCCAAATATAGATATACTAGTGTGAACCCTGTGCATAATGCACAGGTGTGTTATTTCAACAATGTTTGGTTGATTTTTTGATTTTTTTAAAAAACTTTTCTTTTCAAACAACTGTCCATGGCCACTGTCCATCCACAGTCACTATCACAGACAGACCAAGTGAATTAATATATATGATAGATAGAAACATACATACATAGATGTAAAAAATAGAAGATCTAGAAAGAGACAAAGATAGGGAAAGGAAATATTGTGTGTGCTGCAAGGATTTCTTTGTGGAGGGTCCAAGAAGAGGGGGAAGAAGATAGGATATGTGTCGTCTATCCTTCCCCTTTTGGATAAAAATAAGGTGATTGTACCACTTGTCTGGCAAGGGATTTTACAAAGGAAATGCTGGACTGTCCATAGAGGTGCCAACTAACCCATTGTTTATTGAATGCTCTGACCTCTGACCTCCCACCCAAGCAGGAGCCTTAGTTACTACCCAACCAACCCTCAATCCTTTGTCAATCCTCTGCCTTGCCTGGTTATTTATTTGTGGTTACCTTGCTTTGTAGAGCAGCTCCCACCAGCAGCAGTAAAATGAATGGCTTTGTACTCTCCACTTCAAATGAAGTAGAGCTTTCCCAAATACCCTTGGAAAATGGGTTAGGATCACTTTCAATGAAGTCTCTTGCTTCCCAAATACCCTTGGAAAATGGGTTTGGATTACTTTCAATGAAGTCTCTTGCTTCCCAAATACCCTTGGAAAATGGGTTTGGATTAGGTACACACCTGGAACATACCAACGAAAAATCAGCCTGAGGACCAGGCTCAGGATCATGCTCATATCAGAGCTTAGAAACAGGTGCTATATCTACAACAGGCTGGTATGAATATTTCTACAAAAAAATAAAGGAAAAACACCCCGCAACTGAGCAGGAGAAGACAAATACAAAGTATCGAAGTCCAAACAAAAAACACAATTTAAAAAAAAAGACAACACTTGAAATCCTAAAATGCACAATGGGGAGCCCTAAGAGGAAAAATCAAGTAGCCTAAGATCTAAACCCATCACCAGTAGCACAAAGCAAGTTGTGCAAGGAGATGATGAACAGCAAAACTTGAAAGAACACCAAGCCTAGAAGAGGCCTCTCTTGCTGCTGCAAATGATTTCTAAAAGGATCCAATAGCCATATCAGGCTGATATATATATATATATATATATATATATATATATATATCCAATAGCAGTACTAGCCGGTATATTCAACAGCCAATATTGCCCAACATTGGTTTGGACTTTGGCCATTTGGACAAATGTCTCACACTGGTATTGGGATTAATTTCATTTTCATATATTAGGCTCTTATCAATAATTGCCAAAATAGTTTAGAGCTCGTGAGTATGAGTGTAAACATTGAAACACTACATGCCAGGTGGTTAAGTAGATGTATCTGGGTGAGCTCAAAATCTGTTAAAGCATTTTTATTTCAAATTACAACTTCAATTCAAGTGATGTCACTAACTTTTCCAAATACATACCCTTGTCTATAATACCATAATGATCTAATTCATGTGTATAGAAAAAGCACAAAACCATTGTTTCATTCAATATCCCAAACTTAGAAAACAAGTAAAAGCATTCACATTTGAAATTTTACCACAACAACGAACTCATAACAAGATCAACAATCTTCAAAAACCTTTCATAAACATGAAATAATTTATTAGGCATTTTGAGCACGTGTCACTTTTACACATCGCTTTTTACCTTATGCCTTCCATTCCAACTCATAAAAATCAAATCAAATTCATAGGAACTTCATAACTATATGCAACCCAAACATAGATAAAAATTGTTGGAACTTGGGTATGAAGAGAAATTACACCCGACAAACAGAAAAAACTTTGAGTATGAACATGTAGAATAATAGTTTAAACGAACTTTCACAAAGACCCATGACATCTCTTGGGTATGACCAGATCCTATACCAAGAGGGTAAGGGTTTGGCCTACATATTCCCTAAACCAACTACCTGTGCTATTTACCCACTTACATAGGTAAGTAATTATCTAAGTTATATGAGTTGAAGGTAGTAGGGTTTGTTTACAAGATAGGGTACCAAAGTGGAACACCTAGTAAGTCATAACAGGTTTCTAAGGGATGGTTCAATTGTGATCGGTGAGTGCTTGGTTCACTCTAGCCATTTAGTTGCATCTGCATTTAATTCACTGCACATGTTTAGGGTTTAGGGTTTAATGCAAACCAACACCCATTCACCATGCAAGTTGGATGGTGCATGAACAGAAAAAACTCTTGTTCCATTGTATTCCTATCACATAGCTAACCATGATGTTTAGCTATGTACTAAGTATTAACCATTCACTATGCATCTACCTACTTAGTAACAACCAAATGCCTTACTATCTATTTATATATAAAGGTGCCACTTACATTCCCTACCTATGTAGCTCCAATACTTAATGCTTACCCACTTACATAGGTAGTTACCAAGGTAGGGGAAGGGGGAAGTACTAAGGTTTGAAGGATAGGTTACAATGGTGGGATCATTAGTGTACAGTGAATTATCTGCTTAACAAGATTTATATTACTATACAGATACCCAGTGAGCTTATTATAGACTACCTACAGGTTAACCACCTGCCAGTTAACCATTGTAGAAATCACGAGTCAATTGGTCACTCATGTGGTTACCAAGGGGTCAAACCTGAAAGAGTTGGACAATTAGTGCTGTGTCTATTTTACAAGGGTTAAACCGAGGTCACAGGGTTACTCTAGTATGAGTAGGATTCTTTTGGTCAATTGGTGAGCTGAAAACCATTAGGTTAACCTATGGGTTAAGTATTTGGAAAAGATTGGACAATTCATGTTATGACAAATAGTTAGAAAGTGACCATCTCCAGGGAGAAGGTAGGTACCTAGTAACTCCCTAGGTATTAGAGAGTCTTTCTTGGGTTCTCAAAAGGGCACAGGGCCTTTGGACTCTTGGGTGTGTCTTTGTACTATTGGAGATATTGGGTGGTAAGTGTCTTGTTCAAAGCCTAAATCAGGGTATGGCCCCTAAATGGCCTCACTTAAGAAGGTGAAGGTACCAGTGTAAGTGCTGGTTCACCTTGGCTGGCAAGGATTTGCTATCAAACTTCATTAAATTAATAGGGCAATTTCCATTAGATCATAATCTACTAACTCAACCTTCATCATTCATGGACCCTTAACTTATACTATTGCTCTTCATCATCTTCTTCTTCTTGGGTTATGCACAATTTTAAAATTATTTTTGTTCAAACTCAAATGCACAATTATGTCTAGTCAATTTGTTGCTCAATCAACAACAACATTTTTATCCATGTAATTTCACTTCCTTTGAAATCCTGTGTTTGCATAGTGAATTACTTCAAATCCCATTTTGAATGAACTCCAGAGACAATTAGCTAAACTGCAACAACAGGCTGACCATTCTTTGGGTTCGGATGTACTAACTAGCCTATGTGCACAACCAACAAGAATTCGCTGAACACAGAAGAGTGGAGGACTGCAATTATAAGTTGTTGGTATCTCGGAGACTGCACTTATAAGTGTTGTGAGTTTTGGGTTTTGTAGCTTCTTCACAAGGACCCAAAGTACAATGTAAACAAACTGCCTCTAATAAGCATAAAAATTTGACTACCTATTCAGAAATCTGCCAGATTCTGTCTTGCAAATAGGGTGTTCTGAAGAGCTGCCAGTTTCATGCTCAGAGAGATATTGTTTTATGTAACTAGATGGCTAATAAGCTTCAGTATTGACAACTCCACTGCACAGTAACAACATTATTCAGTTCTCCTCGATGATTGTCAGTTTGTGTTCAGATTTATGAAAGCTAATGTACCTAGATCATAATAGATGGTAGCATCAATCTTCTGGTACTGTACTTACCATTGATAATTGGCAACATTTGTCAATACATCTATTTTAGTTTTAAATTTTTTTTTCCATAATAAGTTTTGGGTTGATTTCTTCAATCATTCAGTAGGGTGAAGTCTGCATTTTTTTTTTCCCCCCAAGTTGCCCTTTTGTGACTTAATTAACGCTGAACATCGGGTCACATGTAAGGTATTTAAAGGCTAAATTCGATCAATTTCCTTGTGTGCTCGTCTCTCCTCCTGTATATAGTCAAGGTTATAATATTAGTGCATATCTATGTATATTTTAGTATACATAGATATATAGGTTCTGTGGAATAATAAGCTTGTTTCTGGCTATGTGACCATTGTGATTGTTCAAATTGGTGGATTGAATTTGTTTCTAAAAGTTGCCTTTGTTGTTTATATGTTGCATGTCTTGTGCATGTGGCTTATGCAAAAGATTGCAAGCGACTTCATAAACAGAAATTCTTAAAACAACACATGCTTCTCTGATTTTAGAGCCAGGTGCAGAAACCCTAATAATTATGTGTAGAATTCAACTTTGCAACCTCTTCCTCTTAGCAATAAACAGGGTTATGGCGAAGAATACTTGTGCTGTTTGTTTATTTCAGAACAGTTTATGAGTTTTTCACGAGATTTCTTTTCCTGATCTGTCACTTATTAACAGATATATTCTAGTATCTTCAACACAAATCTTTTGTTGTCACCTTTTCTAGTGTTGGGGTTATGAGCGATCATAATCCTGCAAATGAGTGACCACAAACTGCAAGAAATTGTAACAAAGAGTAAAAGCTTTCTCCAAAGCCTCAAACCCCTCTTGCAACAAGCACAACAGAAGATGGGTTTTCAGTTTAGAGCTCTTGGAAGCCCAGATTTATTCTTCCCCAGGGGAGGATGGGAGGCGTGTTAATCTTTGTTTGGTTCTAGGAGTCCCAAAAGAAACAATTTCCTTCTTTGACATTATTTGCATGCACTTTGTTTGATTAGGAATGGGTTTGCAAGCCATGATGCTCGGCATGCTTTCTTCAAAGCAACTAGGGGGTCCAAGTACATTAAATCTCCTACAATGTCACCCATCCCATTGCCATTGAAGTGAGAACTTAACTTCAGATTTCTTATGAAAAACCCAACTGTGAAAAAAACTTTTTTTTTAATTTAATTAATTTCCAAACATAAAAATCACTCTAAATTCAATAACTTTTGCTCCATTGGTTTGAAAATTGCAAAACAATAAACAGGCACATCGCCTCATCACAGGGCTTCTAGACGTACCAAAAGCACAACAAAGGCCCCATGGTTTGGGAGGGTTATGGCATGTATGATTATATCCAAACAAACAAAACAAGACAAACACTTAATATACAGAAGACAGACCTCAAGTTAGTCTTAGTACAAAAAACAAATTCCTACCACACCAGCCACTAAAAATCAGAGAAAGATTGTGAAGGAACTAAGCAGGGACAAATCTATGACCAAACCGCAGTATTCACTTGTGAGACAAGGAGCTTGGGTTGTCATAAGGAATGAGCAAGCTCACTCTCAATACAGCTACATAGGATTTTAAGGCAACCTGAATGGAATTGAGAACACGACCAGCGTGGGGTGGATATTAGAAATTGTTTAAAATAATTGGAAGTTGACGAGGAGGTTATTAAGATACATAACCATGGTTCTCAAAAAAAATCTAACATATTTTCATATATACCTGCAGCTTTCAAAAAAACTAGGAGCAGGTCAAACAACCTTCTATAAAACCGTCAATTCTTTGCCAGCATTATATGAAACCCATCTTGAGGTTCTTTTGATTCTGAAAATTTTCAGAGAACCTGAACCATAAGTTCTTTGAATTCTAAATTTTTATAATATATCAAAACAGCAGGTTATTTGAAAATCAAATTACCATCCAACACTGGAAATGACCCAATACTAAGGTTTATAGCCTATTTCAGATCTGAGAACATAACAGCAACCAAACAGGCAAGCCAACACTGGAAATGACCCAATACTAAGGTTTATAGCCTATTTCAGATATGAGAACATAACAGCAACCAAACAGGCAAGCCAACACTGAAAATGACCCAATACTAAGGTATATAGCCTATTTCAGATCTGAGAACATAACAGCAACCAAACAGGCAGGTGTGAAAAAAGAGGAAACCTAACACTGAAGAAATCAAAAGGAAACCAAAACAGAGGAGCAGTTCCCATAACAGCAACAGTTACATGCATGTTCAGGTACCTTCAATTGCAACAATGTCTCACATTGACCAGTGTTGGGAGGTTCTCTCTTCCTCAAAGAAAGAACCAGTAGGTAAGGGTAGGTATACGGACCCTTCAACAATGGTTCTAAAAGAAGTCAGAGTAACAGTTCTAAACCTTTGCCAGGGGTTCTCAAAAATCATAGAGCTGTTTTTCACCCTTAACTGGAGTTCTAAAGTTTGTAAAAATCAGGTCCAAGAACCTACCATAAAACACTGGTTCTTTGTGGATTCTTTCATGAAACCAACTGTTCTGTGATTCTGAGAATTGTCAGACAACCAGAACTGGAGGGTTATTTGATTTCTTTTTTATAAGTTTTATAAAACTGAGACCCAAAGTTATTAACAAAATCAAAGAACCTGCACAACACTAAAATGGAAAAGAAAGAAAGAAGAACCACGACGGAAAACTTTTAAGAGACAAATCCAGGACAAAGTGGGCTTTGAAAAGCTCTCCATTTAGGATAACAAGGCCCCCTGAAATAATCATTTCGAAATTTCCAAAGGTCGAATTCATAGAATCTATTTTGACAATATGCAATCTCCATGAATGGTATGTGTCCAAAAGAAGCTAGAGAGTGACAAAAATTTCTCACCTTCCTAGAAACAGCTGATGGCAGATACATACCAGTTGAAATCATGTTGAGAGTCTTAATGACCTGATTGGTGGCCATACCCACATTACATCAATCCGTAAATGCATCCAATCACATTTTTATGTGCCTAAACACCCTGTGAGAGACAACCCTGCATATCAGATCTGGATCTGGTACCATAACAACAAAAGCTTGGATTGAAATCTCCATGACACACCTACACCATCAAGGTCAAAAATTGAGGAACCTGCCAGTTGGGTTAGATGATCAAATCATTAACCTCATGACTTTAAGAGTGCATTCTTTGACTTAGTTGTTCACAGGTTGTCTGTGTGTTTCTACTTGTGTTGTTGTGAGACACAGGAAAAAGCAACTCATGCACAAAAACTGCTCAATAAAAAATACAGACTGTATTCACAACCTTGCTTGCTTGCTTGCCATATGGTAATTATAGCTCAATTTCAGAGAGGGACAATGAGAGACAAACCACTTTCCATTGAAGAGGTCAGGAGTGTGTTTCTTTATCCCCATAAGTTTGCAAGTGAACAAGAACCAAAAAGTGTTTGTTGGGTCCCTTTCTATCAAGAGAAACCACCAAGAGAAATGTAGGAAAGTTGACAGATAAGCAACGATTAGTGATTATCTCACCACCTATGGAGGGTAATTCACCACTTGGTGGCGTATCTACAAAGCAATTAAAAACTAGAGTTTGGGACGAAGCATAGTTTACCATAATTAATTCTCCTCGGCACTTTTCAGATCATTAAAAGATCATAAAACAACAACACATGTAGAAGTATATTTAACGCTTCTCTTCTATAGTTTTGCATAGTCAATTGTGAGAAAGGAAAGTTATGATTAGACATTGTTAGAAGTTAGAAGTGGACTGACCCAAAACCGTCTATCTATTGCTCCTTCCAAATGCGACCAGTGACGCGAAGTTTGAGCTCCTTGCGGTTGCCACCTGAGAAGAAGAGGGCCATATTTCTTTGAATAATTAGACCGTCGTGACTGTCCCGCACTTTGCGATGACTGTCACGAATGCTGCGTGGCACTCCCTGCCAGATCAACCTGCGTCCATTGGCCCCCACTTCCAAGCTGTAACTGAAATTCTTGGCCTCATTGTCGTCTCCCATAAACCGTAGAAAGGCCATGTATACAGGTGCCATGCCGAGCTGGAATGCCTCAAAATGCAGGCAAAAGTGCTGCCCAAAGCAATTGAAAACCTGAATAATAAATATAGCCACAACAGCAAAAGCTTTAGTCATATTAAAACAGCATCAATACAGCGAGCAATCAATCATCAGAATTTCGAAACCGGAGGGACCTTCTTAAAACACTCTCAACTTTCAGGGCTCAGAATTAGACCAATCTGTGAAATGCCACTCTTGCAGTTGTAGGGTAAGACAACCACAAGATCTCTCCCATTGTCAGGCACTTACTGTAAGCATCCAAGTTGCATTTTCAACTTCTTGAGGATTGGACTTCACGTAGCGATGATTAAAAGTGCAGCCATTATGCATGTCCACTTTGTGTTCATCCCGCAAGTGAGCAACCAGCCAGGCAATGTCACCCTTTACTGAACATTCAGATCCTGCATATGGACAGTTATAGGGCCGGAAGGTGCATTGAGACTCATGCTTGAGTTTACTGTAGTAGGGGAAAATGTCAGGACACCCAAGGCTCTGAAACCGACAGGGAAGCTCCAGAGATTCCGCCACTTTTTCAAGTGCCAAGCACCGGATGTTGCCAAGCTCATATCTACAGGTAGGGCAACGGTTGTGCACCCTTAGCTTACAGCAGGAGCATAGTGTATGTCCATTAGGGCACTGCACAGACATAAGTGGATACCTAATTAGTGATTTCTCTCCACATCCCCAGCTCTCCTTCCCATCTCTGATTTTCCAAGGCTCATGAAGGTTGCTGTTGTTGTTGGAAAACAAAAATGAGCTAATGGATGGGGTGGGTGGCTGCTGCTGCTACAATGATGCTCCTCCTCTTCCTCCACAAAGCCAGCAGAACAAGCTGAGCAGAGAGATAGAGAGAGGGGAAAGAACAAACCCCCCCAAAAAAAAACGCAAAGAGAAAATAAAAGATTGGGTACCTGATGAATAGGAGGGTACATAGAATTGGTGCATACTGGACACTCCAGCAGCTCATGTACACTGCTGGTATGTGCAGCAGCAGATGATGTCTTTCGCCCTAATGTAAGAAGTGGGTTCTTCGACTCCACCTCCGATTCTTCTGTGCTGGATGGTGTGTCTCCTTCTTCCCTCATGGGTGATTCAGGAATGTCCATCTTCAAGTTCCCAGGTGCCATACAATTGTCGTCTACTACTATTACTACTACTCTTTCCACAACTCTTGTTTCTTCTCTCACCCTTCCCCACCCCAACTTTCTTCCCAGAGAGTTACCTTCCTCCAGCGCCAATAGCTCCTAGGGACTTCTCTTCTCCACTCTCCTCCTCCTCCTCTTCCCAATCACTCACTCAGCTGTCAGCGAAAGAGTCACACCCATCTCCAGATTCCTTCCCCCCAACAGGGAGTCGAACCCTAGAGTGCCAACATTCCAGAAGATGGGGATCTTCCCACCATGAGAAAGAATTGGGGAGCGGGGGGAGGGCGGCTCACGTCCAGCAGCTCCTTTGCAACAACAACAAACCAGTTTTGCACAACAACATCATGCTTGCTTGTTTGCGTGGGCTTGCCTGCTGCTGCCCGTCACTACTGTCAACACATCTCTGTGACCAAATCTTTTCACAAAATCTGATCACAACACATTTGAGAAAGAAACACCAGAAAAGCTCTTGACATGGATGATGATGCCCCTACCTCAACTGCTCACAACACAGATCTCACACATGGTTGCACATACAAGATCAAATCCTTAGGGTTTTATGTATTGAGTGTTGGGAGTTTTGAAAGACAGACATCCCATTTTGGGACTTAATTTTATATTTTGATGTATTGAGTGTTGGGAGTTTTGGAAGACGGGAATTCCATTTTGGGGACTTAGTCTTATGTTTTGATGGATTGAGTGTTGGGAGTTTTGGAAGACAAGACTGATTAGTTTAAAGGGTTTAGTGAGTGAGGGTTGGGAGTTTTGGAACACAGAAATTGGCCAATTTAGGGACTTAGTCTTTTGATGGATTGAGTGAGTGTGTGTTGGGAGTTTTCTAGGAGAAATTGGTGATTTTTAAAATCTTTTTTGGGGATTGGGTTTGTTGGGTTTTTTTTTGTTTCTTGTTGGATTGTTTTTTAGGGTTGTTGATGTTGTTATTATTTAATCAGTTTTTGTTGTTGAGATTGTTTTTGAGGACGTGTTGCCCATTGTTTTTGGTTGGATCAATCTTTTGTTCTATTGTTGTTGTTATTGTACATCCTCCATTAGGGTTTCATCCTATATTTTCTAATCATAATAGACCCTTCTTGACTGATTTTAGTGGGGTTTTATATATCATGTTCACCCTATGGGTGTTGCCTCACAATTTTATTTTATTTGGCATTGCCGGCTTGGCCACTAAGGGCCTATTCTCTCTAATCAGAAATTGTTGAAGAATCGAGTTCCAACCAAGCTCCTGTAAAGCTTTCTTGGGTCAGATAAGGAGAATTTTGTTGTGGGGGTTAGCTTGTTTTGTTTTTTCATTTGTTTTGAAGATTAGTGTTGTTGGAGTTGTGGGTCGGTTTTTGTTCAATTGTTTTTCTGAGTGTTATTGTTCAACAGTTATTGTTGTTCCATTGTTTTGAGAAGTGTTGTTGTTGGGTCAGTTTTTTATTTATTGCTTTGAGGAGTGTTTGTTAATATGTTATTGTTGGGTTGGTCTCTTTTGAGATTCCTTTTATGAGTGGTTTTCTGGTTCATTCATTTATTTAATATTAACATTTGATGTACTTCCTGCAACACTCCAATCAGTTTGGCGTTGTTGGGTTCTAGTTTTGATGAATGGTTTTTTGGGTCATTTGTGTATTATGAGGTAACCTTCTGCAGTGCTTCAATGGTTTTTGTGCGCTTGATTGTGGTTCATCCTCAAGAAGAATGGCAATGAAATTCACATATAACACTCTGGAATGGAAATGAATGGAAGAGTGTACAGGAAAGACAAAAAGGAGATTATGGGTTTTGTTTGTCTTTTTTTTCTTTTCAACTAGAAGTGTCTTTCAGACTTGGGAAAATGGATGGAACTTTGAGGAGATCATCCAGCCGGATTCTGGCATGACTCAGGAGCTTCTTTGGTGTTGTTACCTCCAACTGTATTCATTAGTTCTTGCCAATCAACCATTCATGAAGCATGCATATTGTTGGGTGCGTTTGTTGTTTTATCATTTCCAACGATCCAACCATCACTTACAAAATTGACAAAATTATCGTTTCCTTCTTCACCACATTATGTGCTTTTTCAAGACTTCCATAAATCTTTCTTGATGGGTTGCATTCAGAGGAATGACATTGATTTGTGTGTTACAAACCTTAGCTACTTGTTTGGCAACCAAAATGAGTTGTGGTAATGCCATTCTATGAGGTTGCAACTAAGTTCATCAAATTTACATTGATGATAGAATCCATCTTCTTGTTGAAGACCAAGAATGGAAGTAAAGGTTTGCAAGCATGTGCCCAAAATCACAAAAGTGTGATCTATTGATCACAAAGGATATATCCATGATATCCATTGCGTTTTGTAGGAAATACAAAGTGTAATAACTAAAGGTCAAGTACCACAAGAAAAGGGACTCCCCATTCAACAAGGTTCTAGATATGAAGATTTCTTGCAATTGAAAAATTGAATCCTAGCTATGATGTGTGGGTATATTCGTAGTATCTGATCTATGACTTAGATTGCATGCTTTTTGTCTAACGATGATTTCATGAAACTTGATATGATGGTGATCACATGAAAGATCATAGAGGCATGCCTTGATCCTCTTGACCAAATGTTTTCTTTATTTTTCTCAATTTAGTGATCTAAATAAAAAATTCACCAAAAAAAGAGTTAGTCAAATCCAATTGTAAATGAAATTTGAAATTGAAAAAAAACTAAGCATCTTTCTATAATGTTAAAAGATATTTTTCCAATTTTGTGATATTGAAAATTTGGCATTTTTTTGGCAAAAGAAAGCCAAATTAGTTGAATTTACACTAGATAAACACAATGTTCCAAACATTTACCCACTTTTTGTCAAAAAGAATGAAGAAATCTATTAGAAAAAAATCATTGTTAGTGTTGGGGCTATGTAATGGAACCTAATAGAGCAATTTGATAAATTTTCTTTTATGAAATCTCATGATCAAGAACCCAATTACTATTTCTTTCATATTTTATAATTTTAAGTCACCTCAAAATAACTTCTTTTAGCTCTTTAGGCTTGCCTCTCTCCCTCTCTCAAGCATAACAACTTTTAACTTGGTTTGAGTAGCATCATCTAACATTATTTGCTTGGTTTTTGCAAATTACTTGTTTGTTTTCTCCTCACTTTTTATACTTCAATGCATGAGCCTCTTGTTTCTCAAATTGTTGAAAGGCATTGATCTAACTGTTCCTTAGTTAAAGGGTTGGCACGATAGTGCAACTTTGGAGTTGGAGTTCTCATGTTAGCTCATTTCCAATGAACACCAAAATGATTTAAGTTCAAAAGGTAATTATCTACTTTGCTACACCTAAATAGATTTGCACTCTTAGTTATCATCACAATGTTCTAATTTAAAGCAATTCCACATGTGCTCAGTATGTAATCTTGCAAATAAAAATTGGATGAAGAAAAGCTAGAACATACCAGTTTGGCTCAAGAAAATGGTGTGACCTAAAAAAAATGTCCAACATTTTTTATGGATGAAAGTAAAAACCCTAATTCTACTCTGTGGCAAATGATGCCAAAGCTATTGTGTTTCAAGGATGCCGAAAAGTTCAATTACTTGTTTTTCTGTTTTTGGCTTGATTTGTTTTTTACAAGTTATTATGGAGTGGCTTTGGTGAACTGGTTTTGGTGTGGAGCGAGATCCTGGCTGCTTAATGGACAATCTTTATGAGCAATGTGAATCACGGTTCTTGGGGACAATTAGTGTTGAGTTCTCAAAGGGGCGAAGGGATGTGGACAATGCAAAGTTATATGAAGCTAGCTGAGAAGGAGGAAAGGGGGATTTTTTCTTTGGTGAGTGGAAGAAACTAAATTCCTATTCTACTAGTTAGGATGCATGGAGTTTGTTTGGATTTTGATAATAATCAGTTGGGGACAAAAGTCCCTTTGGACTTCTTCTTCTTCTTTTGAACTCAACACTTGATCTTCCACTATGCCAAGAGCGTTAGGAAGGAAATAGGAGGTCTAGTGTTTACATTTTAAAGACTAAATCAAGGGAAATGATGAAAGAATTTAGGATTTCAGGAGCGATTGTAGTGGCAGTCATCATCTTTGTTAGATTTTGTGGGTTTCAATGTGAACATGTAATGTGGTTCATTCTAAGAAGAGAGTACCTATGATATAATGGGAGCTCTAGGGATTTTGGAACTAGAAGATGTTGTGAAATGTAGATGATCACATCTATTTATTCTATTTTTTGTCTATGTCCAACTTTTGAGAGAAACTACGTAATGGTGTGGGGTAACATTTGTGGGGATTTTGTCATTAAAGGATGAGCTGCCACACTTATTAATAATCAATTGGCTCCTTGAGAGGAAATCAAGTGAGGTCTAATCCTTTGAGGTCCATAGAACTAAAATAATAAAATTTGCTTAGCTAAAAGGATTTAGGTTTAAAAAAATACTTGTTGTAATATTCTTTTTGCTCTCTAAAAATTTCTAATAAATCTTGTTGAGTTCGTATTCAAAATGTTAGGGGTGCGGAATGGTTTTGGCCTAGCATTTTTGCACAACTTGCTAAGGCTAATAACAAGCACAACAAAATCTAACATATTCCAAGAAGAATAATAAATATGATGGGACTGTTGTTCCCCATTTTTTATTAGCCAATCATAATGATTGGTCCATGTGGTTTGATTAATAATCTCCCCCCTATTTGCAATCCTATATTTAATTTTATGAGTGCAAGTGAAAATAATTGATTAATTAAACTTGGATATGAGAAATATTTTTTTGCAAGGTCACATATTAGACATGTTTTTATCGATGTCAATGTCCATAGGGCTCGTCTCACAAACTGAAGACCTAAGCCCTCAAATTTCATTATTATAGTGGGTGTTGAAGTATGGATGATTCCTTAAGATGAAATAGATGCACATTCATTGTTCATCAAACAACCAGTTGCCATAACCAAAAATATTACTATGAAGCTTGTAATATCTAGTTAAGTAGGAGGCATCAATCCCCTACCTGCATTGCCCACAATGAAGATTTGTTGAAAACCTATCTTGAATTGGATGAACATTAATAAACTCAACAATGGCATATAAGGTTCATGCGAAACCATTCGTCAACCCAAGTCAAGTTGGTTGGACCAAAATTGGGCCAATATGTAAAGTTAAAAAAAGACAAAATTGATATTGATATGAAAGAACATGGTTCAACTAGTGTAATATCTGTATTATATATAAGTAATATCAATATCACCCCATGTGGTCATTTGCATGGATCAAGGATAAAACATTGAGTGCATGGTATTGATCTAACAAGAACCTCCATAATCAAAAAGAAAATAATTGTGTATTCTACATGAAGATAATTAAATTACTTGTCCATTTTGTGGTCCTTATTGTGAGGGGTCATTCTTTGGACTATATGGATCGAAAGAAATGATTTAGTGTTCAACATTTATAGATCACATCACACCAATCTTAGAATTGGATAATATAATTTTGAAGGATTTTGATAGAATTTGGGTTCCCCATCATGTGGTTTGTGAATGGGATGGTCAAAAAGTTTGGGGATGTTGTCAACCAACCATTGGTGGTACTATTTGTTGGTAGGTTTGTGTGGCTTTGGTTAAGCAAGGTTTGGTGCCCCAAGTCCTTTCTTCTTGCACCAATTCTTCTTTCTAATAAATTCTTTCCATTTTTAAAAAAATTAAAAATTACCTAGCCATTTATCCTATGACTCAATAACATCTCAATTTTCACACATTCACATCCAATTTATTGCATTACCATGATCACACAATCCGCATAAAAACTTGTAATCTACACTTATGTTGGCCATTACTATAAAAAAAAATCAATTTCTTGATATAGCCAAGGTGGCAAGCATATTTAGGCAAATTTTAATTCAAGGCGACGTTATTTCAAGGAACTATAAATATTATAGCCAATAGGCATAAATGTGACAATATCCTCCACCAAAAAAAGGTTTTATATCACTTCTAGGTGAATATTTCTTGCAAAGAAATTTTTTTTGCAACAAAATATTTTGTTCTTAGAAAATGTGTTGCCTTTTGGTGATTTTCCACCAAAAAAACAATTAACATTGTTACATGTCTCGAAGTTATTATTTTTTCAATGCTTGAGGTATCAAACTCTCATGTCTACCAGTATTTGGTTTTTCTTCCATACCCAAACACCTAAGCAATAATCCATCATCTACCCAATACAATCCAAAATGCCTATTGTTAGCAACATAATACTTGTATTTTCTTCAAGCCATACAATTATGCCCACCATAGGAAAACATACACATTAACTTATCACTTGAAATATAAATCTACAACATAATAGAAGTCCATCCAACACCATGGAATCTCACAAATCAACATCATACTTGACACACTGTAAATAAACACATCACATTTGAATAGTTTGATTTGACACATTTGTGTATTTCTATTTGTAAAGGCGTAAACCAATTGGTCCAACAATAAATTCTACCAAATGAACTTGAAGGAGCAACACAATAATGCACACAACAAATTTTCATTTGATCGCAATTGAAACCTCACAAATTCAAACACATCAATAGGGACACAAGCCTTCTTCAAGTTCCTCAAGGTCACTTGTGAAACATTTACATCAAAACAATAAACATTTTCAACATCGCATAATCACCTTTACTGAAACCCAAGAAAAATTTAAAGGTTGTCATCTTCTACTTCAAGCATTCCCATAATATTTGAATACATGTCTATGTTACAAACTAAATTGCACAACAAATCATGTTTACTCTATAGAACAAAATACAAAAACTCTTCCCAAAATCCATGCAACACCAAATCAAAAACTCCAAAAGAAAACTTAGTTCCTTTCTCTCTAAGTTATTTTTTATGTCATTGCTCCAACCCTCAATGTTTAGGCAATCCTTCCACTCTCCATTTATTTGCACACCCACTTGTTCCATAGCCACACACCACACAACTTGGTTTGCAACCTTAACCATTGCCTCATCTCCACAACTTGACAATTATAGTAGGACCCAAACATGACTTGGAAAATTAACAAACATATTTTTTGCCACATTATTGCAAACAAGGAAACTAGCTTTATACCACTCACAAAACTTTACCATTAACTTCCCATGTTTGACTATTCATGAAAAAAAATAAAAAAAATTATCTCTGTCCCAAACTAGCTCCTCAATAACTTTAATCCACATCTTTAAATTACAATTACTTTCACAGAACAAGTTTTGATACTCTTTTCATGTTGCACATGATCAATAACTTGTAGTTTATTGTAATGAAGAGTTTGTTACCCATTAAGAAGGTCAAAATTTTAATGGGCTTTCCTAGATGTCACAAAAATAGAATTTTTTGGGTTAGACACATATCTTATATATTAATTCAGCAAGTCTGTCAGTCAGTCAGTCAGTGACAGTGACTCCAATAACTGCTATGAAATCGCCCAAAAGTGCACCCTTTTGGTAAAATTTCCAGGTGCCAATTAAAACTGATTGCGACTTTTCCTTTTGGTACATTTCCAGGTGCCAATTAAAATTGATTGCGGTTTATCCTTTTGGTAAATTTCCCAAGTCCCAATTAAAATTGACTACGGCTCAACCTTTTGGTAAATTTCCAGGTCCCAATTAAAACTGCGACCTTTTTTCCTTTTGGTAAATTTCTAGGTCCCAAACTGCGACTTTTCCTGTAGAATCATTATTAGGTAGAGGGAAAGATACGAGTACCCGGGGTGATTAACTAACCACGTGTCGGGATCCGGAATGTCGACTGACATCTTAATCGACGGATTACTACTACACAACGGACTCCAAAATCCAGGTGCCAAAAGCGTTGCCTAACCGACCTTCCCTCCCTCTCCGGAACGCTTTGGGAATTAACTTGAAAAATAACACACCTATGCATTATGCACAAGGTTACCACTAGTTATTATATAAAACCCATATAGAAGTTGAAAATTTCAACAAAATGAACTCATTTAAATGAAACTAACTTCTTTATCCTTCTTATTTTCAAATAATTACACCAAAAATTTAATTTTTAATGAAATATGAACTTTGTAATCTAGGAAATTCCAAGGTCATAGTCCATTAAAAAGAAGGTTATGAAATTATATGGAATTGAAAAAAAAAATCACAATTTTGGGACATGCTCTAATCTCAAAGGTTATGACACTTAGGAATAAAAAGTTTGGAGAATATGAAATATGTGATGGATCTTATAATTTCTTATTGTGTGTAATAAAGGTCAAAAAAATTTCAAAGTCCATCACATATCCAAAAGGATTTTTTCATGACCAATAACAAATAGAGGTGTTCAAAAAGGTTAAAAGTATGGCACCATCAACTTGGATGTGGAAAAAGATGTCAAATTTAACATTGTTTCAAAAAAATTGTGTTTTTGTGTAATTTTACATGTTTAAAAATACATTTTTAAAAATTGTCAAATGAACATTGCAATAATTGTTTTCAATACACCCTAATGTGCTTTCACCCAAGAATGGCTAGTAATAAAAATACAACATTGATTTCATTCAAGTGTTGCTTGTTGCAACTAGCTTTAACAGAACAAGGGAGTGGATATAAAAATGAACAACAAAATGATCAAATGCATAACCTAAGTGAAAAATGAAATGGGTATGATGTGCAACTAGTTTAGCACTAGAGCTTGAATCCTTCATCAATAAATATGTTTTCTTCAAAATCCTTGCTTTTGGAACTATTTAGATTTTTGCATTTCATGTAGTTTTATGGTGCAAAAAATGCTTGCTTGAAATTTATTAATCAGGTTGTTCCATTTGCATTGATGTATGATAATATTTATTAATAACATATTAATATGGATGTTAAGTTGGTATCAAATTTGAAAAATGGGTATCATTGCTACACATTGCAATTGCAATGAACTATGTGATACCATTATTTACATATATTAAAATAAGTGTTTGTTTGTTTGCTTGGATGTGATCACAATGTAACCCTCCCAAGTCTCCTCCGACCCACCCCAAAACCTATTTTTCACCATTTTGAAAAAAATACTATTTGATGAAAATTGGCTAGAAAAAAGGGGATGGCATAAAGTGCTACTCCTTTCAAAATTCACTCTTGGTTTCTACCTACCTGTATTATACATTTCATCAAGCTTTTGTTGCACCTAAAGCACTCAATACGTTTCTTTGTTTGAAGGATGATTTAGTGGGCTTCCATGTCAAAATAATTTTAGGTCACAAAAGTTTAGATGTTACAAAAAATTCAGTTCTTTTGAGCTCACACTAATATTTCATTGCTAGTGTATACATATGTATATTTGCAATATGGAAATATAAAACAATGTTGATTTTAGGAAATTCTTATGTATGTCAAGTGGCAATCATCCACATGAAGATGTGGAAAAAATGGCAATTCATCCCATGAATTTTTTGTCAAATATGGCTATAAACTAAATATGAAATAAAATTATTTAATCAACCTTCTATATTTATGGCTACACACTAAAAACCAAATACAAAAATTTGGTGTATTTTATTTTTTCTCACTTCTGGCAATTGAAATCTTACAAAATCACTTCAATTTTAAATTTTAAATTTTAAATTTATATTTTTGCCAAAAGTTTGCAAGTAAAAGAAAAGATAATATGGAACTTAGGGCAAATAAATACTACAAATCATATGTTTGTCACAAAAACACACATTCATTAAAGTTTTCCCTAAAATCACTTTGTTTCTAGGACCTGGTTTGATCATGTAACTCATTTTTGTTTCATTTTCAATTGGAGTGTAGATATAAAGTGATGCAAACTGGTATTAGTTCACAAGATTTTGCAAGACTTTTTGCTAGCAAAAATGGATTTGAATGAAAAAAATGAACAACAACAAATATATAGAGAAGGTAAATCCCAAATTGGATGACTTTTGAAGTAGTTGATTTTTACACCATTCTACCTAACCCTAAAACCTGCTTGGACATTTTTGTGTAATTGAACATGCTACCCAAGTTATTTTTCCTTACACTATTTGGGGGGTGGGGCATTTTGAAAAAATATATGTTCAAATTCATTTTTAAAACACCCTCAAATTTGTTGGTTTTTTTTCCCAAGAAAAAATGGAAAAATAAAATAAAATAAATTTAGAATAGGTATTTATGTTTGGTAAAACCCTTGGCCATGAGTTGTACAAATTGGGCCCACATTCAACTCCACCTTGGACAAGTCCTTATTTGGGAATGGGCCCTTATTCTAGTAAAATTGCCCTTTGGTTTTACCCTTACACTTTGTTTTTGAGATTATGCCAATGCAGTGGTGGGTAGGTAATCAAGAAGACTCTCTTGGATCTTTGATGGGTGTTAGAGTGAAATTGGTCTTCTTTCCCCCACCCCCCCCCCCTCCCCCCATTTTTTTGTTGGAGAGAAAGCTAATGATACCCTAGAAAGCCTTACCATATTCAAGGGGACTTAGGAATCTATTAATCTCACACCCCTTCCAATGTCCAAAATCTTTTTCTCACCCATTCATTCATTCATTTATTTATTTCCTTTTTCCTTTATGAATATATCACAAAATTACTATGTCACTCCAAAATACCTTTGGGTTGTAGTTATATCTTGTCTTCTTTTGTATTGAAAAGAGAAGCAATACAAAACTCAAAATCAACACCACCCATGTTTGTAAACTTTTGCATCTTTCAAATAATAATGTGGCTAGGCAAACTTACAAAGAATGTGGTTTTTTTTCCTTAACAAAATTTGTACTTGGTGCATATAGCACAAGGAAATATCTCTTGCTCATCATGCATCAAAGCTCCTTTTCTTTTTCTTCCAATATGGGTGTGGAGGACAACTCCACAATTTTTTAATTTTTCATGATTTATCTAAGAAATTTTGGACGCCAAACTCCAAACAAACACATGTGTGCATGATAGTATGCATGTTATTATTATAATATTGTCCCAAGCTTTGTGGATAACATATAAAGTGTGAAAATGGATGATCAACTAACTCTTGTTAGGTCACATGGGACATTGAACTTGCATTTTAGGCACTTTCTTTTTTTGGGGCTTGGATTTTTATTTTAGGTTGGCATCACAAGGCGTTTAGCCAATGGAGAAACAAGCTTTTGCGAATGATCAAACTTCATTTTCAGGGCAAACATGTCTTGCATGCATTGTGCAAGATCCACATGAGGAAAGCGTGCAACTATTACATTAGGCTTTACTTTGAAATAGAAACAACATTCTTTGAAATTATTGGACACATCAATTGACAAGCTTGTATGGTTTTCATCATCATCAAGTTGTGGTAGTGCGAAACTCGAGAGATTCAATAATAGTACATGCACAATTTTGGTTTCTTCTTCAAATGCATCATCCAAAAGCTTCAACAACTCTTGTTTTGTAAGCACAATTGTGTTAGCATCACTTTCGATAGATTACACAAAGTCAATTCGCCTTAATGTTAATCTACATTGCTTTTGATAAAAATCATCACAAAACTTAAATTGAAGTTAGAAACAAGTTGAATTCAAATTCTAGTGGTTGCATGATTATTGCATTAGTTGGTCAAGGTATTATTTTATGGTGCTTTTGTTCTTCATCATGTTTCCATGCTAGCACGAAATCAAAATTTAATTCTCTATCAGAACTATAATGTTCCATTATAGAATTTTATATTGTTAATTTGTTGTTCAAATTAATGTTCTTCTTGCTTGTTTTAAAAGCAATGGACGATCATTTATACACTAAAGAAACATTAATTGCAAGTGACCATTTTGTTAAAATTTTCAACTTACTTTGATCTCATGTTTGTAATTACATTGTGTCACAAGAAGTTATCACATTGTTGTTCCACAACTATGACAACAATCACCAATTTGATTATTGAACATATGTTTTTCTATAGTTCACATATGTCCAACGCAAGTTGCTCCAACTCCTAGAACATCAACACTTGTTTTTTGTTACTTTCCCTTTTGGCACTTCATTTTATGAAGATTGATTTTCAAAGACAAAATCATCGAATGTCATTCCAACATAAGCAATTGACACATGATCATATGATAAATATGACAAAAGGATTTGTGACATGAACTTCTGCACAATGTCCTCAAAACAATGAATGTTAAAGTTGACATCTGTATATGTGCAAACTAATTGAGTTCAAATGGTAGCAAGCACATGACAATACCATCATGGTGTGTTTTGAATTTTGTGTTTAGAACCAAACTAATACTAGGAAGTAGAATACAAAAGAAATTCATAACCTTATCATGCACCAGTCTAAAAACCTATACATAGTAATATAATGCAAAACAACACAATTACATTGTGTTATATCAATTACAAACAAATTTTATTGTCTTTGTTGCACCACACCACAACTTTTTGGTATTTTTCATAGCAAACAAAAACAAGTGAGTTATGAACATGGAAACTTTATGGCTATGAAATTTAGACAAGGTAATATAACAAGCCATATATATATATATATATATATATAGGAAATATCTTTGCAATCTTATAGATATCATATTAGCAACCTTTCCATATTCTAGTGAAATCATGGTAGTGTTAACAAGCTCTAGATAGGCCAATTGATGCAAAATTTATGACACCAAATTCTCCAAAATAGTTATAGTTAGAAAACAAAATAGTAATAATTTCCTAGTAAAAACTTATAATTCGGTGTTGGGGTCTTTCCAAAGTAGTACATGTGAATGACCATGAAAGACATGTTTCATTTGTGACAATGACCTATTTCATCCTATTACATCTTGATTACTATAGGGAATTTTTTTGAAGCTTAACGAGTATTGGGAATTTTGAATTTTTAAATGATTAATGTAAAATTGATCAAACTCGAAAGTAAATTTAATTAAAAAAATATTGACATAAGGAAAATCAAATTACAAAGTGTTTTCAACCATTTACGAATGTCTTTAGCACACGAGTTAACGAATAATCTTAAAAATATAGTTGACAAATTACTTGTTTATGGGATTTGCACAATGCCAATTTTTCAATGGTCATTAATAACAAGGTTGCCATTGTCACAATATCATGGAGCTTATGGGAGCAATGGTGATAGTGGAATATGGATGACAATTCAACTTGTTGTCACTTGCTCAAGGGTCAAAGCAAGATAAAGTAGACAGAAAAGTAGACGTCTCCACTTTAACCCTACACCACTCATATAACTGCCATAAAGTAGTATCAAAGTATGTGAAAGTGTGTGTCAAGTAACATTAATTTGCTCTATTAAGATTATAAGAATCTAGTTCTAAGAAAATTAAAAGCAAATGAATTTAAAAAGTAGATAAAATATATATTTGAAACCAACTCAAAAATGTGTTTAAACTTACTTTTTGGTTGGAAAATTTAATGAAATTGATATATAATAAGTTAAGAAATGAATATCAACATATGTTTTAACAACTCATAAAAATAAAATCCATTTCTTTCTTGTAAGAACCTACTTGACACTTACTTGAAATCAAAAGCCCACATTGAAAAGTAGACATCAAAAGTTACTTGTATTTTGAAAAACATATTTAAAACCTACTTTTACAATTTGAAATATGTAAATCAATGCACATCAATGTAAACATATATTATATTTAATCATTGAAATGAAAACAATGTTACACAATTTTATAATGGGTTTCATTGTTATTTAAAATCTACTTGTTCCAATTTTGACAAGGTAATCAAGTTGTTCATTTTATATTACTTACACCCTCAAGCTTTAAGGTTAGTGGCCTCATATGGTTCAAGGATTAAAGCTCATTATCAAACTTGGATACTATAATTATTATTTGTTTGATTTTTCATGCAAGGGTAAGCCCATTCATCCATCTTTTGGATGTCCTTCAAGTTTTATCCATCAACTCATTAAACATTAGTTTGAAACAACAAGTTTAATGGACAGACATACCTCATGGACGAACATGGAATCAATTGGTAAACAATAACTAGTGATTAGACAAACATTTCAAATGGACAAAAAATGCCCATTACTAGACATGGATCAAAACATATTGATGGCAATATGTGTTTTCCAATTGTCCATGATTCATAAAACCAATAATTTAATTTTTAAATTTGTATTGAGATTTGAATTTGGAGCTATATTTTTTGGAAATTTTAAACGATCTCATTCAAACTTGGATTTATGAGCCATTTGTGCATTATACCAAAATGCATCCTAGTTCACTTTAGGTTTCACGAAATTTTGAATGACTTTGGATTTTTTACCATGGTGAAACTATTCAACCCCCTAGTGAACAGGGACTAGTTGTTACGAACAATGAATTGGTTCACTAGTACTTAATGAAATAAAGGTTACTTTCAAATGAAATATAAATTTACTAAGCCATTCACTTGTTAATTAATTAACTAGGTAGCATGGAAATCGATTAAATTTAAATTATTTAATATATAATATTATTGATAATTTCATGATTTTCAACCTATGAATTATTGACACATGTCATTATTTATGCCAAGTTAAAAACCTAGCCTATGTACATAGGCCATGTAATCAACCTAGGCACCTACTTTAGAAAACTAAATAAGGGAATATTCGGTCAATTTACCATTGATGGCCACGCACACACCACTTGTGAGGTTTAATTTTTTGACTTTTAAAATGGAGGCAAACACTTCTACCACCAAACTACCCCACTTGTTGTGATAATATGTTACATTGCATTTTATTGATCAAATACTTCATTTTAAACATTATAAAAACCTAAACTTTGAAAATTCATATCTTATTGAAATTTTGTTCAAATGAAATTATTTGAATTATTTTTTTTAAAAATCAATGACATAGTTACATTTATTTCCTTTTGAAAATGTAAAATCATCTATATTTTATTTTATTTTGAATATCATTATTTAGTAACATTTCAATGGCCATTCTTTTGAAAAAGAAATGTTTCATAAATGCATAAGATTTTTGATAATATAATAATACTACCTATGCTACGCTACTTTTAGGTATTATAGGGCTATTTTTCATTAATCTAAATTATTTCACCCTACATGATTTAAGGTTATTTATGGTTATTTTAAATTATTTTAGGTTATTTCACCCTAAATTATTTTTGGTTAGTCTGAATTATTTTTGGTTATTTTAGTTTATTTTACCTTAGGTTATTTTTGACTATTGTAAGTTAATTTTGGTTATTTTATTTCATCTTTGGTTATTTTCAATTATGCGAGGCTATTGTTGGTTACTTTTGGCTATTGAAAATTATTTTCACCTTATGTTATTGTTAACAATTATATGCTATTGTAAGTTATTTCATTAAGTTATTTTTGTCTATTATATAATATTTCACTTTATATTATTTTTGGCAATTTTACGCAATTTTAATATATGGTTATTAGTGAATATTCTATTAGTGGTTATTGATTTTTTTATATTGGGGTTATTACTAGTTATTTTATTAATGGTTATTAGTGGTTATTTTATTAATGGCTATTGGTGGATATTTTATTGGTGGATATTGGTGGTTATTAATGGCTATTTGTGATTATTATATTAATGGTTATTGGTGGATATTGGTGGATATTTTATTAATGGATATTGGTGGCTATTGTCAGTTATTTTAGGTTACGACTAGTAGTGACTATTATATTATGAGTTATTGTTAATTATTTTATGTTATATTATCATAGGTTATTAGTAATTATTTTTCATAGGTTATTATTGGCTATTTTACCTTAGGTCATTATATTTTATTTTAGATTATTTTAAGTTATTATACTTAAGATAAAATAACTTATAATAACATAAAATATAAAATGACCTTGAATAACTTAAAATAAAATAAAATAAGGTATAGCCTAAGGTTAGTTGAATAATTTAATTTAAAATAACTTTAAAGAACATTAGCCTACATCACTATGGGACCTTAAAAGTGAAATAAATTCACTGCACTTCAATGATTTCACCCTGATTAAAGTTATTTCATTATAATATCATTATGTAAACATCATGTTTCATTACTAGTTGACATAATTCACTATTATAATTTATTGTGGTAAATAGGTTTATTTTATGTTGTTTTAAATACCCTATATATGTTACTTTATGATATACCTTATATTACTTTAAGTTATTTTAGTTATTCTAACTTATACCCTATGTTATTATAAGCTATTATAAATTATTATAACTCAAACTATTATAAATTATTCTACTTGAAGGTATCACTTTTGTAATAGTGGTGATAATGAATTCCTAGAAAATAAACATCTATGGGCAAAATCAACAATTTTTTTTATGAAAGTTTTCAAAAGTTGTTTAAAGGTGCCCATTTAACACAATGTGAGATAAGGTGTGAATATCCTTTCTTTTTCTTTAATTGGCTTTAAGTCTATGACTATTTTTTAAGGTTTCTATGGGTACGAAATGTCTAGCTTCCCTTGGGGCATCTTTTATTATTAATCCCCTAACTACACATTACTAAACCAAATAAACCCAATGGCTATAATTTTTTTCCTTAATATTCCTTCCAATATTGCCCTTGTTCTTCCACCTTGTGTGCAAATGAACCATCCCATCACCCCTTTTATCCCCCCTTACCAACCTTTGACCCTTCATGTTATATCATTTAAAAGAACAATAATCCCATTCCTTCCCATCATTGTTGATTTCTCTAATGTACATTTAGGCCTTATTTTCACATGGTTTCATTACCACACCCCATAATTTTAGTTTGTTTTTATATAAAGGGATCAAAAAACCTTGCAAGATGAACACTTCTTTCACACTCAAGCTATGGCATCGAGCTTCCCCTTTCAACCATCCACCCCCACAAACACTTGCATCAAATCTGGTTTGGGTCAAATAGATGAATATTTTCATTAAACATTTGTTTTTCCCCCTTTTCTTGAGACTGCTTTGACTCTCAAAACCCTTTACCCAAAATCAAATGGTATTATTCTTCTTTTTGTGAAAGATTATGTATTAGATCAAAACCTCAAACTTTCTTGGATGATTGATTCAAATTGATATTTAGTTGCATGCCTTGCCTTTCATTGGTGTTCTTTTTAATATGGTATTTGAACATTTACAATGTACATTATTATTTTCATCAATGTTTTTTCACAAGTGGTTTCCCTTGGTTATTCCAACTTTGTTTGTAAATCACAAGTGGGCATAACCATTAATGCATTGCACATGTCCTTGGAATAACTCATCTCCTAGTCATGACCAAGCCTTTTAGTGGGGTTCCTTCAATCACCATTAGAAAAACACTATATTACCTCATTAATTACACCTTATGTTTTATTTTTATGATTCATTTTCAACACATTTTTTTCCCACCAATCTAGTGTCATTACGAAAAGAGGATATGAAGTAGCAATTCTAGTATTCAATGCACCTTCCATTACAATCTTGATTAGGTGATCCTAAAAATTGCCTTGGCCTATGCATTCAACTTCATGTCACACATTATGATGTTTCAAGAACTATTGATGTTCAATACCTACAATGACCATTGAAAACATCAATAAATAGTTGGATCCTTTGATGAAATGTTCTTACAAGAAACCAAGATCATGTGAATATGAAACTAAAATGTTTTAGATGAAAAATAAACTTGTCCAAGGGCACCATGAAACAAATGTTGTTCCTATATTCCTCCTTCATGAACAAACATGTTTACAACTAGTTTTATATTACATCATTGAAGATAATTGTTAGAAGATCTAACATTTTATGTTTTTTTAATAGTTTGTCCTTGCCTATCATTGTTGATAGATGTAGAATAAACTTCAAAATGGTTCCTTCATATGTGAATGATCAATTATATTGGATATAAGTCAAATAATATTTATTTTTAATGGAAATATATTCCAGTGACGAGTAATTGAAATTGGTATAAAGGGGATTTTTTGGAATCCTTTGTAAGATTGTCCATGGACCATTCCAAAGACAATTTTTAAAATAACTACCTCATTTTCAAGCCTAATTACTTCAATTTTAAAAATAATAATTTCTCACTTTTTTCATTAACTTTTTTAATAACCATCTCCCACCTTTTCTAATAACGACCTCCATTTTATAACTATTTCACTCTTTTACCCTATCCACCAACATGGATATGAAAAAATAAATTAGCATGTGTCTTTTCATGTCCATCAAATGTATATTAATTTGAATTAAATTTGACATTGACATTAATAATGACGAATTATTGAAAACCATTTGAAAACATAAGAAAAAATAAAATAGTTAATCGTCACTAATAGTGCGTAGTGGCGTGGAGCTCAAATTGTTATCTATTCTTGATGGAAATGATGTGTTGCATGCATGCTATTGACCATTTGTTATGCATACTATTCATATTTCCTTACATGCATGAAGTTCAATTTGATTTGGGTAATTATTCATTCCAACCATTACTTATGTACGTGTTTGAACATGGTCTTTGTAGTTGTGAAATTCTTGTTGCCACCCTCAAAGGATTGTTCATAATTTTTTACCAATCAAGATGCACCATAATTGAATGTTGATCGTGTATTTGCAATGGCATGTCACTACATGTTATACACATAAAAATGATGCAAGAAATTCATGACTAAGCGTGATGAACATGTATTAACAATTAAAATTAATAATTAACATGTAGTTTTGGCAAGAAATTATTGGTTGCTACTACCTATGGGAACATGAATATTAAAACTTGCTTGCAACTTAGTTACAAAAGCTAGTGTTTTGTTTCATCTATAATTTATTATTGTTGTTTGTTAGTGTGGAGATTACAACAACTCTTAATGTTCATGATGAAAAAAAATTCACTTTTAATAATGTTATTATTGTTACTACATTGCTTCTTATTGTTCTTGCCTATAATTGCATCCTTGTTTTTGTTTTTTCATGTGATTGATTTGCAAGCAACCCCTAATTAGGTTGCCAGCTAGTTGATCAACTCTTCTTTGATCCCTCTAGGTTTAATTTCTTTGTTATTTAATTTTAACAAGTTAGTTAGGATGATTGTAAGTGAACACAAGTTGTAACTAATAATCTCATACTACTATTTTATTGCAACCCAAGAGTCAAAAGATCATGTGCCTACATTGATTTGATTTAATTTTCTTTTTTTACTAATTGGTTTCCCATGAACTATTTACCTTACTATTAAATATGAATTACTATTCAACTAATAATTATGAATTTTTTATTTACTCATAAGTAACATGAATTTACTATTTACATTCAATATAAAAAATTTATATTCAAATATTTTTATAATATTTTAAAATATTATAACACACCACTCTTCATGTACAAAATTAAAAATTTGTTAATATGAAGCAATTTTTTGTCATGTCCTCCAACATCTAAATATGTGAACAAAATTGAAACATTGCAAAATATCATGTAACAAACAATTCAAATAAAACATGCATGGTTTAATTGACAATGTGTTTGTCACTATGTTATGAATTCAAATTCAATCCTTGGAAAGAAAAACAATGGTGATGAAAAAACAAAAAGACAACTCCATCCTTAAAAAATAAAATTGATTACCACAAACAAAAAAATGATGAAACTAGCCACATGGATAGGAAAATACAACAAAAGACACATTTTTCAAAAAAATTGAAAAGAGGGTGAGGAACTTCATAGTTATCAACCACTAATTTATGTTTTTTGGCACCTTTCTCTTCTAGGGTTAAACACAATCGATAATCACATTTACTTCTTAGCTAATATATCTTGAACAATATTAGTAAATGTGGTAGCTTCTTCTTGTGGATCAAGCAAGTAACACAAATGTGATCAATCTAGGAAACATAATATCATGATCATAATCTCTACTCATGATTTGGAGGTGTTAGACTTTTAAAGCTTATTGATTTACACTAGTAGGTTATGGAAGTTGGATGCTCCTCATGGGGCTACATATGATTAGGTTGTTGAAGTTAATGATCAGGGAGAAATAAAAGCAAGCTCCAACTAACAATTCATTGCTAGGAGGTATTATTGTCAACTTTGTTTATATAACACCAATTACACACCTACACATCTTTGGAGTTTTTTGTCCTTTTATTGATTAGGTCTAAATCTTGCAAGATTTCAAACTTGTAGGTTTACACTTCTAAATACATTAAATTTGATTTGATGTAATTGTTTTATGATGCAAAATTCAACAATTGAAGGCAAATTAATAACTATGTTACAAAAAAATTACAATTTGTTGGATTTTTTTTTGAGTGATTTCCTTAGTTTGTTGGCATTTTATGTTTTGGGTTGTTTTTAGCATTTCTTTCCATAATAACTATTGGACCTTGCTAATTGAACATAATAGGAGGTGGGCCAATTACATCATTGCAATAATTGAATCATGGTTATGTTTGAAATAAGGCTTAGTGGCATTTCAAATCCTCTCATAGGATTGAACATAAATGTTGCATTGAAAAAGGTACACACATGACACAACCTTTTTTTTTGCAACTTGTCTTGATGTGAGATTTTCATATATTGAATATTAATATCCAACAAATTATTTCATTAGGTAATAATAATAGTTATAATTTCATCCATTAGTAAGTGGTGTAGTAAATGGTATGGGTGTTTCCAAGACAATAAGGGCCCTAGGAACATTAATCTTGATTGCCAAATTTTTTTTTCATGATGAATATTTTATTCAACCTACATATGTTTTGTCAAAGGTCTCATAGTCCATGTTGTAATTTCACCATGAAATAAACTGCTAATGTGTATTGGTTGATTAATTTAAATTTTAAAATGAATTTACCTAATTTTGACTTCAAATTTTATATTTAAGTTCTGATAATAAAGGTTGTCAAATGTTAAAAACATACTTGAAAACCATAGTAGTGATAAATGTTTTGAGTCCATGCACATAAATGAAGAAATACAAAGCTTTTCATTATTATTTAATATTTAAGTCGGAATGTCATCACCACCTCCAAATAAATTTTATTTTCATAATTGGAAGTTTGTCAAAAAGAATATAACAAATTCAATTTCAACTCATGAACAACTTCATAATTACAAAGTAATATTCCTTTCATAACTTTAGAAATTACCCTTTTCCACTTTTATTTTCTTAAGGTGAAGGTGCATATGATGGAAGTTAAATACCACACGAGTATGTTATATATTTAAAAAATTTATATGAAATTTATTTATTATTTTTGTATGATTTATGTCAATCAATTCAGATTTTACATCATACTTTAAACACATGTCTTGAAAAATATGTTGAAAAAAAATTTACAAAATCCAACAATGACAAAAATACACATAATTAGTCATTTAATGAAGTTTTATTTCATTAATAAAAAACATGCTTCCATGACTAAACATATACAACTAAAAATGGCATAAACAACATGGCTTTCTAAACTCCACAGTCCAAAAAGGCCAATCATAAAAACCATTTTTTCTACTAGTGTATGTTTGCCATTTAAATTATAGGGTTCACCTAAATGATATAAATCACATTTGCAAGATTTATTGACAATAGAAGCAAAATTCAATATTTTCATTTTTTCTTCACTTTCATATTTGATATGATGTCATTGTTAAGATGGGCATAAATTGACCAATTATAAGAATTAATAAAAAAATTCACATGAACATGACATGGAAATCTAGATAGCTATTAAGTAGGCCTAAAATAGATCCTATAGGTATCCTTTAGGTAAATTTTAGGTAACCTTAGGGTTGCCCCTAGGTAATTTAATCTTCAATAATCCATAATTATCTTCTAAGTGGCCTAAGTAGCCTTAGGTAGCCCATATGGTAGTTCTATTGATAGGTAGGTAGCCTTTATGTAAGATCTACATAGCCCTATTACCCTTAAGTAGCCCTTATATACATCACAAATTTACAAGTTTTATGTTTTTGTTCCAAATTTGTGTGAAATTTGTTATTTCATAGGTTCATATTATATGAATGACATGCATTATTTAAACACAAAACTTGTGTGTATGATTTTCATATGTAGACAACACAAATAGACATACAACATTTGTGTATAAACAATATGAATAAACATATGACATTTGTGTCAAAACAATGTGCATAATATCAATGTTTAAATAATACAAATAGATGAATGATATCATGTCTATCTTATACAAACCGATGAAAAACAGATTTTGCATAACTATTATTATCAAAGTGTGACCCATATAATTTTTGATGTAGGCCTTATGTAATCCCTAGTAGGTAGCTCTATTATATCACAAATTTAACATGTAATGAATTAATAATGAAAATCATGTGAAGTTCATTCATTCATGGGTTCGTACATTTTAGTACACACAAATATCATACATTGAAAACATGTTTAACACAAATAAATGTGTTGATGGATGAAATACAAACCTTTGAATGAACAAATGTCACATGAATTTTGCATCTTCTTATAAATTCATGTGTCAAATGTGTTTTCAATGCACGATATTAGTGCATAAAATATACAAATTATGAATGAATGAATTTTTCACAATTTTGATTGGTAAATCATGAGATATTAAACTTGTGATATAGACCTCATGTAACCCCTAATGGTAGCTTTTAAATGATTTTTAGCTAGCCCATAATTATCCCTTGGGTAGCTTAAATAACTTGCAAACAATTCCAATCATGATATAATCTTTAGGTAGCTTCTATGTAGGCATAGGTAGTCCCTACATAACCATACTAGCCCTAAGTAGGCCCCATTTAGCCCTACTAGTCCTAGATAGGCCCTAGTTAGCTATTTGTTAACCCTATTAGGTATTCCCTATGTAGCTTTTATGTAGGCCCTATGTAGCACCCAATTAACTTAGCCTCGATGGCCTAGTCTACCTAGCTATATTTAATAAGATTTTAAATTGGAATCTAGTGGCCCAAAATGCATGATTTGATGATGTATTGGTGTCAAATACAATTATAATCATGGCATTTATAATTGCAACCACGACATTTGTGACTAAGGGCCATAATATGACTAGTTGTAAAAGTGGCGAGTATAATTCAACTATTATCACGTGTAGTCATAATGGTCACTTACGATTACAAACCTAGTCATGGATGTAATCATATATGCAATGTTTTGGCATAATGTGAATTTTTTTGGATCAATATGTAACATAAAATCTATTTAAAATAAATAAAAACACAATTATTCATGAAGATATTTTAAATTACACCAAATATTTAGATCCATAATATAACCAAGTTTCAAATTCATCGAGATATATCATGTTCAATTTTGAAAATAACACTTTCCTATCAACATTCTTCATCATACTTTGAATGATATCTATGATACGTCAACATTTCAAAGAAAGAACAAAAACACACCTTTGATTTATTAAATTCTACAAATAAAGGACTTCCCATATTTCAAGATTCCCCTAAAGTGGGAAGACATTTGAAAAAAAAGGACATGGCTTATCAACTCTTGTGAATATTTGGTTGCTCCATTTTCATTCACATTATAGATATAAAGTTTCACACCAAACTGCCTTCACATATCTTTCACCTTCAGTGAATTTCATTTTGATTTCATTAATTTTAGATAATAATTTTCCTACTTGTGGTCATGCCTTACTAAAAAAAATTTAAGCACCTTATCATTTCCTTATCATTTGGTTTTTTATGACAATTGGGATTGTTGCTCTTTAGTTGACACGCTTGGCCCATCCCCTTGAAGATCATTGTCAGAACATCTCCCATGCTCAAGGTTAGCCTTTTGTTTTTGAAATCTCAATTTGGTGATTATTGTAAATTCATGGTTTGCAAATCTTGTTTTCATTGCAAAATTCCATCTCAAAAATTGTCAACAATCAATCAACTATTCGTCTCATGACCACCATCCTAAAATGTATGGTGCTAATCAATATGTTGTTAATTAGTAATTGGGCTTTACAATGCTAATCAATAATTGGGTTAGAGTGTTAATTAGGAAATGGGTACCGTGCTCATGGGTATGTTGCTATTGAATGTCCAACCCCTCCACGGTCCACCTCCTTGCAACAACTTGGTGATGTAGATAGAAATGTACATAGCAACTTGGCTTAATACATAACAATTTGCTTGGTTATGCAGATAGAAATCTACATATCAATTTGGTTTAGTATGTAACAATTTGCTTGGTTATGTACATGAAAATGTATGTATCAAATTGGTTTAGTATGTAACAATTTGCATGGTCATGTGTATAAAAGGGGCTTATGACATGTTATTGCAAGTTGCAACTCCTCATGCCAATGTGGTAGTTGTGGTCAAATTCTTGGTTGTGGAATAGATCTAGGGTATAGGACTTCAGATTGTAGTAGTACATACTAAGCTGACACCCAATGCAAGATTTATTACTAACCTACACAAGCACTTAGGGATTGGGGGATGCAACTTCAAGAAAAATTTGGCAAGGATATGCACTAACAAATTGCAATGGTTTCCAATTTGACCCATTATGCAAGAACATGACCACCTTCATTTGAAAAGAGTAATGATAGTTTAGGGTTTCATGTGATTGCGCCCATCAAGTTCCCCACTCCTAAGGCCTGGCCATGGGCACATAAAGCTTGGGATTCCCTTGTGATATTTCTACTATTTGGTATAAGTGCCACCCTCATAGGAAGGGGTATTAGCCCAGGTCAAAAATGGTGACAAATAGTTTTAGAAATACAAATTCCATGCACCCAATGAGAAGGCCTCAACATGTCCTCAAGAGGGCCCAGTTTTTCCCTTTTGGGTTTGGAGAGTGGGGGTGGGGGATTTTTTTAGGGTTTTTGTTCTGTTCCTAGTGTGTTCCCATCAAGTTTGCAAAGGGTTCCCCAAGATGTTCCCAATAGCACCACATTTTTATCCTGCATGCTTTGACCAAAATGGAACTTTCATATATTTTATATAAACTATAAAGGTGGGAAAAAGGAAGGACCTCTATGCTTCTATTTTGGGGAGTGCCCAATCTTTCAAATTTTTTTGATGATGGGCCAATCAAAGTGGCTTCTTCAAAAGAATTTAAAAAAAATAAAATAAAATAGGGTGAGCCCCTTAACTAACTCATAGAAGCAATATTTTTGATTGGGATATAAGTTGGGCCCAAAATGGGTGAGAAACAGAGTTAGGGGAACATAACTTTGATGTATGCAACAAATAAGGCGAGGCAGCATGCACCCAAGAGACGCCCGGTTTTTTTGGATTTTGGTGTTCCCAATGTGTTTCCCTATAGTTGTCAAAAAGTTCTCAATGGTTCTTTATTGTGTTCCCTCAAGTTGTTCAGAATAGCACCACACTTTTTTCCATTACCTTTACCCCAAAGTTCTATTGTTGTAACTTGTAACTTATATAAGTAAAAGCTGAAGGGATCATTACAATATACTGAAAATACCATGGCAAGTTCGACATTTCATTGTTGAATATTTATTTTATTTTGAAGATTCTATGTCAAAAACTAGAAAATTTCCAAAATCTTGAAAAAAAATTCATTCCTTTGCTTACAAAAAAAATTTCTTTGAAAAAGAAAATTTAAACATTAAATTTTTTCGTAACATTTCAACATAATAACATAATTAGTGTGAAAGACTATATGATGACGGGAGACATCGCATCATGGCCTTTAGCTTCATCACATTGGTACGATGAATTCAAAATTTTTGTACACAAGCATTTGACGAGCATATTCATTGGCGCTTTGCTTTGCAAATTGCAAATGGGTGTGTTTGTTTTCAATGCCTTCTTCACTTATAGAAATTAGAAAATCAAAATTGGAGAAGGGAGAAAAAAAACCTTAAAAAAATCCAAACAACTGAACTCCAAACACTACCTACCAAGGGGTAATTAAAAGGAAGAAAAAAGAAGGGGAAAAAAAAAAAAACTTTGGAGGTGTAGTATGTATGTATGTATGTATGTATGTAGGTTTGATTGATAAGTTACACATCTTCCATTTTGTTGCATTTGCAAATCTAGGAATATTGTAGATTATGTTTTGTAGATCCATGAGTTCAGTATGGATTTGAAATTTGAATGGAGATTTTTGTTTCTGACCAAGTCCAGATTTCTTACCAACTAGGTCACCTAACAAAGAGCATGTCCTTGCAAAGGTTTTAAGAAAAAAAAAGGTGGCCAAGAACTCAACAACCTCGGTCTCTCTGTGATAAAACAAAAAGAAAAAAGTTGAGCTTTTTATTGAGTTGTAAAAGGTAGGGAACTTTTATTATTATTATTATTATATTTTTTGTGGATTTTTTTCCCCCTTGGTTAGGTAGCCAATACCCTTTTGTTCTCAACAATAAATTAGGTCGCCCAAAAGGAAAAATAAATGATCACCAATTTTTAGGTTCTGTTCTTTTGGCATTTGGGTTCCTCCCCTTTCAAAATGGTGAAAAAATATTTTTTTTCTGTTTTGTTTTCTAGTCATCAAATTTTTTCCAGAGATTAAATTTTTTTGGGCAGATTTCTCTATTGAGTTCTAGCATGTAGTAAAAAAAAATGTGAAGCATGATATTTAAAAAAAATAAATTTCATATCCTTTTTATAGGGAAAATCACCTAATTTTTTTTTAATGGATGATTGCCAATTTAGCTACCTCATAAAAATGAAAAAAAAAACTGCTGAATAATTAATTATTTTGGGAAAATAAGGTTCAACACATAAAATATTCCAAAAGATGCTTCATTTTTCATCACAAAATTTTTTTTGGGGGGAGAAATTTCTATAATTAGAATTTCAACACCTTTAAAATAATATAATTTTAGCCAAACCTGCTATACATGTATAGGCAATAGGTTCCAACATGTAGCCAAATTTAGCTAATTCCTCTTGTGGATGATGGCCAACATTGTTACATCATAAATTTTCCCCGCCCCCCCCTTCCCCCAAACCCTGGTTTTAAATGTTCTCAAAATGGTACTAGTTGGTGTGGAGGCATTATTTTCATGGATAGATATAAGGTGACTTCCTCTAGTAGTTAAAATAAATTCCCCAATGGTTTTAGGTGTCACATATCATAGTACTTAGGCAGCTTGGATACTAATTATATATTATTTTCAGAAATGTTGAAATTTTCAAAATGGGTTTTTCTTCTCCCAAACAACACAGAATTATGACAGAAAATACTGAATCTTCAGAAATATTTTATTCCTTGAAACAAAAATAATAATAAAAAAGAAGAATAAAAATAAATAAATAAAGAAATAAATAATTCAAAAGACAAGTGTTGAAGTTGCCAAGGTACTTGGGTAGTTGTTGAACTACTCATAACCTTTTTGACTTGAAAAGAGCCGTGTTCTTACCCCACCTTCCCTTTCCTCCCTAGAACACCACCTTCCCTTTCCTCCCTTTAACCTTTGCTTTGGATACCAGGCTTTGTTCACCAGCTCTGAGCCAGCTGCACTCACAAAAGCACCAAAAAAAAAGAAGAAAAAAGGTCAAGATGTGCTGCACAAAAGGGGGGATTGTATGTAACATGGAAAAGGGATAAAGAAAAAGGGACATGTAAGTAACTTATCAATGGTTGAGTCTACCAACAACATACATACATACATACATACATCAAGATGGTGTCAGGATGTCAGTACTAAGTAAGGCAGGCGTTGGGTGGTGGTGAGTCCAAATGAAAGAGAAGCCCATGTGGTAGGTAGGTAATATGGTTATAGGGCGGCTGACATAGGTACCTACTATGTAGGTAGGTAATAGGGTTTTAGGGCAGCTGACATAGATACCTACTATGTAGGTAGGTATTAGGGTTATAGGGCACCTGACATAGGTACCTACTATGTATGGCCTTGGCAACAGATTTGTTGTTGTTAATTAGTACTTAAATTGTTAGGTCATGACTAATGACTAGTGTTGTTGGGTTCTTATTTTTCAAGAGAACCTATGGCCATAGTTCCAACTTTAATTTTTTTTAATTTTTTAATTTTAATTTTAATTTTTTGGGAAAGAACCTTATGTTTTTTTTTGAGATTTTAAAATTTAAATAAAAAATAAATTTGGACCCAATTTTTCACATTTCAAGACTCTTGATCCTCAGTTCTTCACATAATTGAAATTTTAAAACAATGTAAGTGCAGTTCTTATGGCTACCTGCCTTGAAGGTGATTAGTTATACAATATTGGCACATGTATGTAACAACAAACATGATCATGAATTTATTATGTAACTAATTAAAGATTTACAGTATCTACGGATGAACTTATGTTGTAGGTGGCAACCATGGTAATTATTATTTTGAGGATGAAATTCATTCATGAACATCCACATTGCATCCATAACCAATAAAATCATTCCACCTTAATCTTTGAACAAGCTCCTTGTATACACACACACATGAATTTAATCCTCCTTCCTCCCTTCCCCATCAATTTATTTTTAGTTTATTCAACACTTGTTTTAAAGTACGATCTTCATATATGGTAATACATTTATTGCTTTGTTTCTCTTATTTCATGTTTTCAAGTTTTCACATGTTATGGGAAAATGAATAATTGTTTGTTTACCTATTTCCTTGCAATTTTTGTGACCTTGGTTTCTATCATATTTCTAATGTGTGGTTGAACTTACGACATTTAAGGTTATAACTTTTTGTTATAATTCATGATCACCTTTATGCATGTTGTTGTAGATTTCTTGCTTGTGATACTTTTCATGCTTGTGACAAGTGTACCGTGGCCTTGACCTCATTATGCTAGGCTCTATGGGCCAATTCAAATAAGAACATAACATGGCAATTGTGGTGAAGTGAGGTTACATGCATGGGACCCATGGTAATTTGTTTTCCAAAAACTTGGTGATTCATTAATGAGACAAGAAAATGAAGGTGCAGTAGAATGGTAATTTTCAAGTAGGAGAAAAAAAAAACACATAAAGAATATCATTTTCTAAAAACCAGAAAAAGGTCAAATCACAAACTAGGGGAAGGGAACCCATCAAAAGGAAATCCCTTGGACTAAAAATTCCACAAAACCCTTGAAGAAGTAATTTGTGATTTGTGTTTTGTTCTCAAATTTTTTTTTTCCTTTTCTTGACAAAAAAGTGAGATCTTCTTCTAGTGTAAATTTAATTTGTTTTCCTATTTTTTGGGAAGAAAATAGCTAAATCTGTAATATAAAAAAATTGAAGAAAAAGGTGTTTTTGATGTTTTCCCTTGTAATGGATTTTTCATTTCCTCAAAATTCTAGAATTACATGGACCATGGTGATGAATGAATAAACACAATCTTTATAGATTTTGTGTGAGATTTTTATGTTTTCCCTTTTATTATTATTCATTACTTGATGTTTTGATCTGTACAGTAACAAGAAAATGCAAAAATATGATTAATTGCTATATCAAATCTTAGATGATCCCCAGCTGGGCTTAGTATGTGACCCTGCACATTAAAATTGGATGAAGAAAAGTCAAAAGAACCCAGTTTGGCTGAGCAATATTGTTTTGGCCCATAATACTTTGATAGTTTGCTGAGGCTAGTAAAAAGTATAGCAAAGCTGTGCACCTGTCAGAGAAGAGTGCAATAAATATGATCTGACTGTTGGTCCCTGTTTCTGATTGGCCAATCGTAATGATTAGTCCAGGTGGTTTGCTCTTAGTAGTCTCCCACCTATTTGCAGTGTCAGTTTCAGTTTGGTGGGCGGGGTTTCAAAAAGTTAAATAACCAAACTTGGAGGTGAGAAATACTTTTGCAGGTCCCACATAGTAAAGCATCTCTGGGAATGCTCTTAGTCTGGTGCCTCAGCATTCTTTTTTTCCACTAGATGTTGGCTTCCTCATTTCCTTTTCATGCATATTCAACTTTTTCCATGTTGACAGACCTTATAAGAAACTTGGAAAAATGAAGTCACCTCTCATTTGTCATCTTCACCTTCTTACAAATTGTTAAAGGCTATGTACTTCATTTAGATTAGTTTCACATTTCCGTGAACAAAGATTATACATGATGTTTTTAACGGTCCATTTCCAAGCATTCAAGTTAGAATTATCATGGAGAAGGAAGGATTGAGGGATCAAGATGTAAGCTATGAGGTTCCACATCTCCCACAAATCTTGATATCTAAAGTAAGAAAACTTTAGAGTTGAGCACATTAATTCCATTATTTTGGGTTAGGAAAGCAAACATGAATGTCTATCAAATTAACATAGCTTCATATGTGTCAAAACATGTTAAATTTCTTTGAGAAGGTGTCAAATAATATAAACTCTCATTGATGAGCAAGAAGGATACTCTAAAGACAAATAAGTGGCATCATCCAATAGGCTTCATTGTGATATCTTTTCAATGAATGATAAATGTTTTTGAAAACTTAGATGAAAAGGTCAGATAATCATCCAATCTCTTCATGTATGTAAATTGGTAGTGAGGGGGGCACTCTTCAAAATATGTTCTCATTAGGGTTTGTATGTGATGAAGCTTTTGAACACAACAAACTCCAAAGAATGTTCAACAAGGAAGCTTATGTGCACTTGGGTGAACAATTTTTGTAGACAAAATTGTTAGACTCCTATGCGATGAGCTCCCCTTTTGGATGTAGCCCACATGGAGACAATATCTTAAAGTGTGTGGATGATCTTTGTCCATGACTTGAAGTATGACCTCCATGTGATGTGTGTGAACTTGTGAAATTATTTAATCCAGCTTTTTATTAGTTAAAAGGTACTACCGTAGTACTATGGTGACACCTTCAACACATCTTTGTCAAATATAATTAATTAAATTTGAAGATTCCATGCCTAAAAAAGAAAAGTATTCCTGGATATTTAAAAAGATTTTTTTATTTTTCTTCACAAAATGTTATTCTTTGAAAAAAAATAAAAAAATCAACCTTTCGACAAAAAGAATAACTCGTGTGGAAGTTGCCAAGGTACTAACTATGGTATTCAAAACTAACTCTCATAAGTCCTAAGTCCTAACCAATGTTGACCCAATCCAACCCACAAGTTTTTAAAAAAAAAATCAAACTTGGAAATTGAGTTTAAACTAGAACTGGAGGTTTCATCAAATTAGGAAATAAGCCGGACCCCGGAGCTCAAGATTCTCTTCAAAAGGGGGGGACCGATACACTATGTCCCCATGTAGCGAAGTGATCCAAGCAGAGTCAATTGCGGATGATGGGTCTTTGGAGTGTGTTTGAAACCATCTCCAGAAATTCCCATGTTGACAATTTAGTTCGACGGACGGATGTCAACTCACCAACCGATCACCACCGAATAAGTAAACCAAGCAAGATATCCAAATGGCCAAGAGACTTGAACAATACCAATTTACCCCAACTTGACCAAGGTGAACCTAACCAAGGTAAACCTATAGCTTCACCTTGCTTGAGTGAGGCCTCTTATCTTGTACCCTTCTACTTTTTGAATTATTTTATGTTGAAATTCGTGTACCAAGTACCTTACATTGGTTATGCACAAGAAGAGGGGCGGCAAACTTAAAAGTGGCTTTTGCCTTGCAGCCGGCCAACAAACAAGCATGGCGAGTACTTAAAGTGTTTTCGGACCTTAAAAGTGGCAAAGCTTACAAGACTCCAAATAAAGTTGTGTGAATATATTATATATCTTTATAGATTCGTCTTGTGGAATAACTTACACCTTGTGAACATTTTTTTTTGTTTGGCTTCAAAAGAGTTGACTTAAAAAAATTTAAGCTCTTCATCTCTCTTAAAAATTCAGAAATAATTAAAAACCCATTTGAAATTCAATGAGATTTGCACACTTTGCGGATAACCAACAATTAGAGATGGAAAAAAGGCTCACATTTCAAAGGAAGGGTTATCTTAATGATAGTTTTATTAATTAATCAAAAAGATAAATTTCATTTTTGACTTTGCTCCAAAAGTCTTGACAACTTCTTTCAACTCTCATTTCTTGTTTGGAAATATGAACTAGCCAATTTATTTATTTATTTATTTTTTGGTCATTAATGACTTAATTTCTTTGTTCATTGGTTTTAGTCGATGTAAAATAATCATAAAGTAAGAATTGGAAAAAATATGGGCAAAAGATTAAAAAAAATTCAATGATTGCTCATGTTACAAAATTCAAACAACGTCAAGTAGATAACATTTGCCATAAACAATGGCAAATGGTATTATATGTGGTATCTCATGCGATGGACGGACTTTGTCAAAACCTACTAATGTGGTGAATGTGAGTGTTGTTCCCCACAAAATCGTTGATGTTTGTAGCACTAAATTGCATGAGAAAATGGCCAAATTGATTGGCATGTTTGAGTATTTTGCTAAAGTGATCTATCTTTGTGGTTTATAAGGTATTAAGTGTTTTTTAAAAAATTGTCACAAAATAGCAAAAGTTTGTCACAAAGAATGTTCATTGTCATGGGTTATCCTGATTTTATAAATGGACCCATTATATAGTAAATGGGTATGAGGTTGGATGTAAGAAGATTCATAATTGAATACTCAATCAATGGATTGCAAAAAAGGCACATGCATTTGAACCAAATTAATTAAAAAAAAAAAACAAAGATCTTGCAATTGATATCTTCTTGGATTTGTTAATTCAAAACAAATTATATTTTTTGAATATATATTTTTGGCTCAAATTGTTGGCATTCAAAATTCTTGGTTTGATGATAGATTCTTTACTTGTTTGAATCATTCTTAGTTGGTTAATTTCTTTCATTTCATGAACATACATACAAGATTTCAATGGAAATTTCAAAATCTAAATCAATAATCACCAAAATAAATTATTGATAAATACATCAAATGATGCTATAACTAAGTGTGTTAGAAATGAGCATTTTGTTGATACTATAAAATAATCATCATCATGGATGCAACCTATGCAACACTTCAAATCCCCACAAATGATTTTACAATAAGGGTGGAATTTAGGGCCTAGTCATTGTCTCATTTCATGGTGCACCTAGTGGAGCATACATTCCAAAGGTTGGGTGTTTTATCAAAAATTTTAAAATAATGTTTTTCAAATCCAAAATGTGTTCTTTCAATGTGGGCACCTAACATGATATGGGCATGAAAATAGCTTCAAATGCAAATTTGCAAACATGACCCTAACAACCAAAAACCATGACCCACCTCCTCCTCCCTTTGTGATGAGCAAGATTTGGAAAATTGGAAGTTGAAGGTTTCCAATTAAATTAAGGTAGTGATGTGCGCATTTACCATTCTAACTACCTACCTTCCAATTTCAAAATTTTGTTATTATGGAAATACATGACATCATGATTCAAACCATGTGCATTTTATAATGCAAAAAAGACCTTGTGTATTCACACACACACACACACACACACACACACACATTATACATATTTTGTTAATTATATTGATTTAAAAACCTTATGAATAAGGAACTTAAGAATTAAATTTACTCAAAATTCCTGATATATCAACAATGACATGTATCTTATTTTTTTTAAAGTAATGATTTCTTAAATTTCCAATTAAGAATTAATGGGTCTCTACAAAAGGCATACTATTGGGCAATCATCTTCCAAACCATTGAAGGGGGCTGACCCAACCTTTTCCTTTAGGATTTTTCCCTAAGTATACGCATGATGTTTTGGTGACCAATTGATTTGAAGCCTTATTGTAAATGGATGGGGGTGATAAAAGTAACATGTGATGGTTGGAATTCATAGTCACATATTGGCTTGAATTTCATGTACTTGTTTTGTATTATGTGATTCAAATAGAGTTTGAAAATATACAAACTTCAATGCATATTCAATCCATATGCCCTAATGTACAATATTTCCAACAAGTGATTAAATCAAGATTCTACAACTTCAACAAATCTATAATAATGATAATTAGATAGTTAGCCATCAAACATTCATACAAGTAAAAAAAATAGGTTCAAATTGTGGAAATCTTAGAGCTTTCAAGTTCATAGGGTGAAATGGGTAACCAAATTGCCCAAATATTTCAATTTTTGAAAATAAATGGTAACCTACAAGTTACAATTGATTAATATATTCTCAAATCACCATTTAATTTTCCCTTGAAAAGGTGATTTGTTCTTTGTGTGTGTGTGCATGTTTTGTGGGTGTTTTTGCTTTTATTTTACAACCATTAGAAGGGAAACAACATTCAAGGAAATGGTAACCTGAAATTAATTAAACATTGTCAATCATCATTTAATTGTCCCTTGAAAACACACTTTTTATTTGTGTTTATTTATTTAGAATTACACCAACTAGAAGCAAAAGGGAAACAAAAAAATCTGGGGAGGATATATTACTTACTTACCTACACATATGATGATTTGAACTTACTTTCAAATTAAGCAAATTAAACATGGAAAAAAAATTCATAAAACCTAACTAGCATCACCACCATATCAAAAAAAAGAAAAAAAAAGAAAAAAAAAATCCCAAACCAAAAAAAGAAAGAGTTGCAAACAAACACACCCTACACACCCACAATCATAACTCATAGGTTACACCCAGGTTCAAATCCAATCATGCTCTCTCCTACTAGGTACCTACCTAGCTGCAAATTAAATTAAATTAAATAATTATTTTCCTGCCCCTCCCCCACCCGGCTACATTAGAAGGTTTCCTGTTTCCTCCACAAAAAAAGAAAATGAAAAAATAAATTAGAAAAGTCTAACACACCAAAAAAAAAAAAACGGGCCCCCAGCCCCCCGAAAAAAAAAAAAAAAAGGAAAAAAAAATGGGGGGGGAGAACGTCTAGGTGAGTAGGTAGTAGGTACATACATTGACACCGTACAGAGAAAAGGTAGGTACCTTCCTCAGATGATAGGTACCTAAACACACCCAGAGGGAACCTCACACGTGGAAGAAGACCAAGCCAAAGCTCCGGACTCAAGTTCGGAACAGGTTTGGGAACCAGGTTCGGAGGATGGGTCAGTAGATAGGTTTGGAACTCGACTGGGCTTGAAGTTCTCAAGCCAATGTGAGGCTCGGAAATTGGTTCGGAAGACGACTTGGATAGGCTAGGTCATAGGTCCGGAAAGTAGGCAGGGTGGTCTAAACACGGAAGTCTTTTCCCAAATCCACGCACTCGCGCGGACACATGCACAGCAGAACTCAAGCGGCGAGAGAGAGGGAGGGAGGGAGGCAGGGAGAGAGACACAAGAGAGGGAGAAAGAGACAGAGAGAGAAAAAAAATCCTCTCTTATTTTGTCGCCGTTGTTGCACCAACTTGTGCTGTTGTTTTCCCGATGTCGTATATCGCTTATTGGAACATCGGAGCAAGTCGGCTTGCTTTGGAGGAGAAGGAGGAGGCTCTTCTGGCGCACCATGCTGGTTTGCTTCTTGTTGTAGTAGTTCCGCCTCTGCTCGTGTGTGGAAGCTTATTGACTCCTCTTTTGGCCAGGTATGTAAAGTATGTAGTAGCGACTGTAGTATTTTCTTTTGTGTCTGTATGTGTTTTCGTATTGTGTTTCTCGAGAACGCAGAGAGGGCTTGACTTTCGGTGTGTTCTGAGGGTTGTAACAGGAATGAGAGGGACAAGTTTTGTGTCTTTCTTTTCTGTTTGCTGTTATGTTGTTCTCTGGAGATTTTTTGGTCGTTTTGTCTGGTTTCTAGGTTAATCCGTTTTTTTTGCTGCGTGTCTATGTGTCTGTCTGTGTGTTTTCGGGATTTTGATGTGTTGAGGTTTTCTTTTTGGAGTCTTTCATTCTCGGATGAGAGAGGTCAAGGTCGTGTAGGAGGGATACAGGAGGGTGTTTTCTTGTGTGAAGTAGGTGCGGTTTGGTCGCTGCTTTGGTTGTTGACCACGACCTTAACCGTAGAACCTTAGGGAGAGTTCTGTTCTATCTTTCTCTCTGTCTCAGATAGTCCCTTTTTATTTTTGTTGATCCTTTTCGAGGTTTCACGGGGCTCTGTTGTTGTGAAGGTGTTGAAGCTTTCATGCCTCACACGAGCTTGATATATCCTTATGTGTGGTTGTTCTGCTTTTTTAGTTCTGTGCCGTCTGCTGCTCTTTTCCTGAAGCCTTCCTTCTTTTTTTCGAGTCTGAAAGCTGAGCACCTCTTTGTATGCAGGTAGTATAGGTAGAGTCTCAGTCTGCAGTGGAACAACTTCTGGAATACACGGATATTTGTTGCTGGAACGAAGGTGAAGTCTAAGAGGAAGGTCAAATCGACGGACGGCAGAAGAACAGTGCAAGCCACCACCTGGTTCTCAGTTCCTATAGCAAGGCTTTGTGGCATTGGATGCAGCTTGTCTGTTTAGTCTGCTAAGAGAAGGCTGCTGTCAAAGCTCCTTTCTTGGGGTGGTAAGTTAAGGGTCCAAGTGTAGACCTGCAATAAGCAGCTGAAAGGCTTGTTGAACAGATTAGAAGAGCTCTTAGTTCAGGTCTCTAAGCTGGGCAAGCATGTGTAGCCATGGAACCTGATCTTGGGGATTTAAGACAGCTTTGGAGGAGTGCTGCTTGCCTATATCCGATGCTGTTTACTAAAAGTTGACATTGAGGATCACAACATGAAACATTTTGAAGCTGGACTGAAGGACTGGTCAGAACTTTAGTGTTCTTTGCAGTGACCATCAGATAAGCTAGACACACAAGTACACACTTCATGGAGGAGGGAGGTCACTGTTAGGAGTGCAGTTGTGGAGTAGGTCTTAGAGAGCTTTGGGGTCCTCTTGGATAGCTGCATCAATGCTTTAAGGATCTCCTGGAGATACAGAAGGCTGTCTCTCCACACTGATTGTGTTGCTGCTGAAAGGAGCTCACTTGAGTGGTGGCCTATTTGACAGATCTCTTTGATTGACAATCAGTTAACTCCGCTTGGTGGTTTACGAAGATTTAGTTCTCACTCTGCCAAAGAGGGCAGAGCTCCAGACGACTTCATAAGGCAGATTTCTAAGTGTGTGACCAAGTACCTCCCTCCAGCATGTCAGGTCAAAAGTCATCACTGATGCCCCTGAAGAGCTTGATTCGAGAGTTTCAGGAGATGAAAGGAGGAATAGGGAGTATTTCAAGGCGAAGTTTTGAAATCAAGCACCACCTCAAGGGTCGATCAAGCGGTGTGGTGCTGGATGAAACACAGCTTAGGGCTGACTCTCAAGAACAGCAGCAGAGTTGTTGGGCTAACATGCCACCAGAGCTCTTGAGAGATGTAATTCAGCGTATAGAAGCTAGTGAGAATGTTTGGCCCATCCGAAAACATGTTGTTGCATGTGCTGCTGTTTGCAGCACCTGGAGAGAGATTACAAAAGAGCTTGTTGACACCCCTGAACGATCAGGCAAATTGACATTCCCAATCTCTTTGAAACAGGTCAGGATCTCGTCTCACTCTTATCTAAATTGGCAATTGGATTGAAGAAATAGATCATTTGGGCCTCCTGTTGTACATGAGAGTTTCTTCTTTCTTTGTCAGTTCTGTCTCAGCATGGCTCTTGTTACAGCTAGACTCCTGTGCTGTAGAGGTCATTGGCCTCCTCACTAACATCATGAGTGGCCATCCTAGATCTGGTATGATGCTGTTATACAAGATTTGGATGATAAGGGGTGAGAGCTGTGGATGGGTAAAGCCTGATGAGACAAGGGGAATGCAGAATTCTGAGGAGGAGTTTTTCTGAGCCATAGCACATATGTGTCATTGTCCGTTATCTACTTTAACCATTGGAATGAAGGGAACTGTTGCAGGTATCATTTTGATTAATTCTGTAAAGACAGACTCTTGATTGTTCCAGTTGTTAATCTTGTCTACAGCCTGGACCTCGGGATAATACTGTGCAATGTTTCATAAAGCGGGACAGAACAACATCTACATACCAGCTTTTTTTGGGTTTGCCTCCCAGTATGTCTCTTATTCCCTTTGAACACTGTTGGGAGATTGGGGAAACAATTGGTCCCTGTGTTGGAAACTTACAAAGCCAGCTTTCATTGTCATCCTAATGATGTTTCTTAGCAAGGAGTGGGCCTTTGTTTTAATTCTTTTGGGCTCTTGTATCTGGTTTGTTTGTTTGGTTTTGGATTTGTTGTTGGGGGGGGGGAGTGGCAGAGAAAGGTCTTTTCCTGGTTGATCTCTATGGCCTTAAATTCTTGTTTGTTAGTGTGGCAGCAGTGTACTCTATGCTTGTGCATATTTAGATGTTCATTTTTGTTATTCTTATGGTCCGCCAATATTGGCTTCTGTCTCCTGTTGGTTGAATAGAAGTAGGATTCTTGAGATGGCTGCTAGAGTCTGTATCTGCTGATGTGTGTGTCAGTGATGTTTGTAGGCTCATTACAGAGCCTTAACTGTTGGTCAATCACACAGCATCAGTAAAATAGTGTTCCTATTATGGGTAGCATGACTTCAATGGAGTTTTGCCAATTGTCTATGTACATGTGCCTCTGGTTCCTGCGTTTTTGAGAGGTAAATTTCTGACCTTGATTTCCTTTTGTCAATGCAGCCCTAGTTGAGAATGGGAAGTTCATGTTGGCCGCTCGAAAGTTTCGTCGGACCACCAGCACTGACTATGTCATATCCCTCAATGCTGATGATATGTCACGGGGAAGCAACACTTACCTGGGCAAGTTGAGGTAAGACATGTTTGCACATCTCCCTCTGTATGCCACCTTTCTCTTGATCTCGTGCACCTTGATCCTTTCTTCACTGAAGGAGTGTCATCTTCTTAGTCGTTCAATGCTAGAACATGAACCACACTTTTCGGTTCAGGGTGACATCATTTTGAGCTCAACTGTACATTCAGTTCACAACTGCATTTCCTGTCTCCTGACCAGTCTTCTGATTCACTTGGAATTGCAATGCTATGATGAGTCATCTCAGATGCTTGTGTGTTTTCAGGTCCAACTTTCTGGGCACAAAGTTCACCATTCATGATAGCCAATCTCCCAACAGTGGGGCCATTGTTTCAACAAGCCGTTCTAGCCGGCGTATTGGGTCTAAACAAGTGGCTCCTCGAATGCCTACTGGGAGCTACAACATTGCGCACATTGCTTATGAGCTGAATGTCTTAGGCACAAGAGGTCCCCGTCGCATGCAATGTACTCTCCATACTATTCCAGCCTCCTGTATGGAGTCAGGAGGCTCAGCCCCAACACCAACAGAGTTCTCTGCAGGCACACTAGAGGAAATCTCAATCCCACATTCTAGTGTCCTCTCTTCGCCAAGATCTAGAGCAGCTGTGGCTGATTGTAGCACCATTGACTGTGAATTTGCAAGTGGTCCCTTGACAAAAGATGGGCCCCTTGTGCTGAAGAATAAGGCACCCCGATGGCATGAGCAATTGCAGTGCTGGTGCCTAAACTTTCGAGGGCGGGTCACAGTGGCCTCAGTGAAGAATTTCCAGCTTGTGGCTGCCACTGAACCAGCTCAACCAGTTGCTCAAAGTGACCATGACAAAGTTTTGCTCCAGTTTGGAAAGATTGGGAAGGACATGTTTACTATGGATTATCGCTATCCACTCTCAGCTTTCCAGGCCTTTGCCATTTGCCTAAGCAGCTTTGACACAAAGCTAGCGTGTGAATGAATGGTGACTAACATCGGTGGCCAGTGGCTTGTGTATCTGAGGGTTTTCTGGCTAGAAGAACATGTGGAGGCTGTGCTTGCAGTTGGCTTGGGTGGCAAAGGGGCTTTTGTGTTGGACATTATGCACAATAAATCTGTGCCTGATTACACCATTCACAGGAAACCTGTAGATCATTACTTGTCATTGGTGCAGGTTCTGTAGGCTGCGACCAACACTGTCTACTCTTAATAGCAGCTAGAAGTTCCCATTCATCGAGGAATGTACATATTGAATTTTTGCATTGGCTATCCGAGGTTAGGTCAGGTCTCTTAGTTGTAAGGGAGGGTATGAGAGGGTATATAGGCTAAACTAATAGCATAAGTGCAGGTAATAGCTTAAGTTCATGTTGCCATGGAAGGAAAAACTTGCCTTTTGAGATGCTTAAAAATCTGCATTTCTGTTCTTTCTGTTGCTTATCTTTGTCTACCTAGGATTTTTCTGTTCGGGACAGGACTTTGTGCATCACATGAGTGTTAATGCTCACAAGTTGTCTTTGTGGTGAAGCTTATTTGTTAGTGAAGTCAGTGAAAGGTTTTGGAAACTTGGAAAGTTGAGAGCTTAGCATGGAGGTTTGTCTTGGTAACATTTCATCATGAGGTTTCCTTTACATTTGGAGGCCATTCAAGTATATCTCAATATTGCACAGATGTCATATTTTCTGGGTTGATTTCATGTGGAGGGTCATGTGGATCCAGAGTTTCCAGCATCTCTGACCTCTCGCATGTCTTGCTTGTGGTATAACCTTACTTCTGCAGCTGTGTTTGAAACAGAGGAGGTGAGTTGATACACTGATTGGTGATGCATGGCCTACACTGTACAGTATATATATCATGGACACCAGAGACTGGCTTTCCATTTCCATCTCAGCAAGGGGAGGCAATATTCAACTAATCATCTCCTGGACTATATTGTCAAAGTTGAAGCCATTTGCTTAATGATGACTTCATCAAAATGGTTATTTCTACTGCCATATGTATATGCTTTCTAATCTATAAAATCTGGATATCTGCCTTGACTGTTCTCCTGGGTCTCCGATTGTTTGCTTTAATGCAACTCATGGGGCCCGAGAATTAGCCATGTGGACTAATCTTCTTCAGCAGTTATCGCTTCAGGAATTGATTAGTTTACAGCTGCTCTCTCTTTCACAGGCTTCAGTTCCTCAGTTTGATGCAGTATCTTATGAATGCAGTAGATTTGTTGTGCGTCAGATATGTTTGTAGCCAAAGAAGAAAGCCGGACTTCTTCAGTGGTTCATGTTCAAATGATGCTCAACAAGGTTTTAGGTGAAATCTCATCCTTTGAGCAGGTCAATATCTCAGAGGAAATGCATTGAGTTATTTATGTGCAAACTAATAAAAGGAAATGTGGATGTTATGCTTTCCAAGTGGATGTTATGCTTTCCAAATGGATGAAACTAATTTGTCCCTCATGTTTCCTCAATGTCAGATGTGAGGCAGGATTAGAGTTGTTCACAGGGATGGATGGAGTGTTTATGGATGGCTTGAGAATCTGTAAGAATTTGTGGAGTGCATATGAGGACATTTTCATATAGCATAAGGTCCATGTTAGGCTGTACAGGACCTTACATAATTTGTAAAGTCTCAGCAAGGGTGTTGTCAAAATTTGACAGGTTTTCAAGTAGGAGAAGGGCTCCATCTTTGAAAACCTTCTGAGATTTTCAATATGGTCCACTCTGCCTATTGGTCTATGACCTCATAACAGGTACATCAAATCTTGGAAGGTTTGAAAGATAGGGCCTTTCTCCTATAATTATGGACTTTCTGAAAGTACTTTGCCCTTTCAATTCCAGATCAAGTTATTATGTTACAGGAGGATCAAATTTGCTTTCATAATTTACAAACCACTTCTATGGGGAAAGGGTTGCTGTAACTCACAAAGAGGCTACACAAATTTCTACAATAGGAGTGAGAAGGAGATCTTTATGGTATTGAGAAGGAAGATTCGAATCTAAACCCTAATACCAGACCTGTGTGGGCTCTCCCCATTTCCTGTGGACCTTAAAACTGGAGTAATCTCATGTTAAGCTCCCTACAAATAAGGGACCATGCTGGCCAGGTGTTCAATGCCAGGGTTGATACCATTCTTGATCCCATGTGTAAGCTTATATACAAAACCAGCGCTGGTCTAAAGTCTAAACCATATGAGTGCTCATAAATTATGCTAAATTCAGTTGAGTCATAATTCCTTCAGAGATCTTCATGTTGAATTGTCAGGCATATGCATGCACCTTATCAATTGTTGCAACAATGTGCCTATAGCCAACACTACTGCAACATCGCCCTTAATGTTGCAACATGTTAATTAAATAAATCACCACAACCAAGCGGAGAATAAACAAGGAAAGTTTGAAGAAAACAACTAAATCAGCTTACATTTGAAGCCTTGAAAGCTTCAGGTGAAGACATGAGTCATTATCAGATTTCGTCTCTAAATTCAATAAAATTGCATAATCATAGTCAGGCACAAACATTAGATTGAAGAACATATTGTTGGGTCTAAAATGTCAGCAACATAAAAGCACTAAAACATTTCACATTATGCACATTGTTTTCATTAAAGAAGAACATATTACCACCAAGTGGAAGAAACTTGACAAAGGAAACTGCTTGGTAGGGTTGTGGAGTGTAGAAAGGGAAAACATTTGGGTTCATACATATGTACCACTTACAAATGTCTCTAAGACCACACACATGTCTATACTAAAATTCATCCAACTACCTGACACACTTAATTTACATTGCTTTAGTTCGCTTGTCTCCATAACACAAAACTTTAGGTTCCAAATTCAACGTTTGTGGTATTGACTGTAAAAGTTTAAGGGTCATGTTAGATGGCAATCCAAGGTCTCAAATCCTAGGGACCAACTTGAAGCAAATTTGAAACAAATTGAAGCCTTGAATTGGACCCTTCAGGTAAATTCAAAGAGATCAAATGAAAAGAAGTATCAATTATCCAAGTTAAAAAGACAATAATCTTTTAAAATCCCAACATGACCTAGTAGATGTATAAAGAGGGACAAGCCATTGGGAACAAAATTGATGTTGGAGCTCATGAACGCATGAAATTGAGAAAGAGAAATCTTGAAGTAATGTTGTCAAAGTGAAAGAAAGACCTAGTTGTAAGATGTAGATATTTGAAGGCTAGGTTAAATTAATTAGAAGCAAAGTATAAGACCAAACAAGCAAAGATAGTGTAAAGAAACTAAAGAACTAGAAATTGGAGATGTATCACAAGAAATGAGTTAATGAGAAAGTTAAAAGCAAAATACAACTACTTTACCTACCTACCTTTGTAAAAGGCACCCACCCATGCATTATGGAATTTTATTATATATTTTGCAATTATAAAATAAAATTAGACTTCCTTTGTTGCTCTTGATTTCAAGCGTGAGAGATAGGTCTAGGGATCATAAACACATAATGGCAAGGAGCAAAGAGACTCCACTTCCTCCTTCTTGGGTTGACATATATAGAGAATAAGTCTAGGGATTAAAAATTACAAACCGAATTAAAAATTAAAACTATTGGTACAAATTATAATTTGAATTTAAGAATATTTAATTTTTTTTGAAAGTCTTTTGTCACATGTAAATGGGGTATAATGCACATGATGTATAAATTTGTTTTGTAAATTATAATATATGAAAATGAACCAAGATATATTGAATGTATTTTACATTGTAATTTGATCAATTTTCAAATACACCACAAGACATGCACATTTTGAAAATGAATGCATATTCAACAATGATAATCATGTAACTACGAATTATTGGATTGATCTTCAACATAGGTAACACAATGCCAAAATTTGTCTTTCATGATCAAAACATTTTGAAATTATGTTTTAATTTAGTTATGTAGTCATATGTCCTTTACTCATATACATTTAATCATTTTGTGACTACATTGTGATTGCATTATGATTACATGACTACAATTGCATTGCCATTACATGACTACAACTACTTTGGGACTACATAATGACTACATTGAGACTACATGATTATTGTACTTAAGTTAGTAACTTATTTTGGTATTGGTTATTAACTATTTACTAGCTACCTAGGTAGCTATTGTACATCGTTATTAAGTAGTGGGTACCTACTTTAGCTAGGTGGTTAAACTTACCAAGGTACTTATTAAGTTACTACGTAGGTTATATATTATTAAGTATGTACCTAGTTAGGTAGCTAGGGTTGGTTATGTAAGTAAGTTAAAAACAATTGTTTATGATAATATTGTGACAACTTTTATCATGTAAAATAACGTGCTAGAATGATTAAGGACCATCCTTCAATGTGAAGGTGAGGGGTTCAAATCTTCACAATTACAACCTCATCTTATAAGGCTAACTAGGTTATGTTAAGTTATTAAATAGTTCCTACATTCCTAGATAGGCTAGGGACTATGTATTTTTAACATGTAGGATAGGTTTTTAGCCTATCATACCCTAGGCTTACCTAGCTTAGGCTAGTAGGCTAGGAAAAAATATATATTTTGATGTTCTTCATGATTGTAGTTGCAAAAAATATAGTCATAAAAGACATTGTGCTTCATGACTATAGTTGCAAAAGATATTTAAAATATGACATGTCCTATTTGACTACATATTCATTTAGTCATGGCTTAGGGTTTTGGTGCTGTGTAAAATCATGTTAAAAAAGAAAATGATTCAAACATTCCAAATAGACAAAAAAACAAAATTAGGCCATAAGGCCCATGGAGTTTGTGGATAGAGTAACTTTTAAATCTTTTGATTGCGAATGTGCCCTTTTTTAATGATTAAAGCCAAAATATAAAATCAAATGGACATGCTTTTCCTTCCGAAAAGTTGCATTTTCATAATTTTAGTAGTGATGATGAAGATGATTCGAGGCTCGTTTAAGTAGGGAAACTTTAAATTTCATAAGTCATAGTCATCACTTGGACAATTCTAAATTGGAATATGTTTAGCCCATTTCCATGTAAATGAACTTATGTTTTTTTAGATTTGAGTTATATATATATATATATATTTTCAACACCATGTTCACAAGTAAATTTTGAATATCTTTTGAGCCACCAATTTGCATCCCATTTCTCTACAATTGAATTTGAATTTGATTCAATTGAATAGTAATCCAATTGTTGATTTGAATTAAGTTGAATTGGAATTCAATTTCAATTCAAATTTCATGCAATGTCATTCAATATTTTCATTCAAGATGAAACTTAATTTTCACATTGAAATCGATTCATTTTTTAAACTAATTGATCATTGTTGGTAGTGTGCAAGAACATGGAGTGAAAGGCCAACATTATAGATCAACGTTTCATCAATGAGATACAAAGCAAACCAGATTCTGTATGAAGTTGGACAATAGATAGCCAAAAATATATAAGGAATTCTTAAACCTTTTCCTTTCATATATTTATTTTCATAAGACAAATTTGACTAATTTGTCTTATGCATGATTGCCACTTCAGCAACATCAAAAAATTGGGGGAAGAAAAGACTATTATACAGTGGAAGGTAAAAAATTTGTCAAGCTGTGAAAGGGCATTCAATGCAATCCTTGTCACTGACTCTGTCACACTTTAAGGGAAAAACAAAAAACTTTGTGTGTCACAAGAAACATGGGTTGATATTGATGAAACCCTGGTATTAGATTGTCAAAAGACATGTGTCCTCCTGAGGTTGCGAAATGTTCAAAGCCTTGGCCTTCTACGGATTTGAGAGGATGCAGCCCTAGTTCATTTTAATGACAGGAATAGTCAGCTTCTAATCTTCTTAGAGCACTTCCATCCCAGTCCACCAAGCAACCCTTCAATGAAGAATAGTCCCCTTCTAATCTTCTTAGAGCATCTCCATCACATTACACCAAGAGACCCTTCAATTATAGTCCCCTTAGAGCTCTCCATCACATACACCAAACAACCCTTCAATTGCAACCTGGTGATGAGTGGTGACGAGACTTGAGAAGCCCGTAGATATTAGCAGGGAGGATCAACGAAAATCGACCGCCCCTGTCGAATGGGTGGCGGCTGCAAAATCAGCCGCCCCTGCAGAAAGGAATGGATGGTAGTTGATTCAGTCACTCACCTGCTCTTGAGTCACTACATGTGGTCACTCTTGGTGCCTTACCTACCATTGACGTCAGTGAGCAAGCAGAGAAGGCCAGTCTGCCAGGTTGCGGCCTCCCAAGGCTTCACGAGGGATGGCTTACCGGGCAGAATCAGCACTTTACAAGGCATTTTGCCAGGTGTGCACTCCCAAGGATTCCCGGGAATTGCTTACCCGGCAAAAGCAGCATTCTAAAAGGTGTTCTGCCTTTGGGAGGGGGGAAGTACAAGCTCGAAAGCAAGTGCGAAGAGCATGGACCATTTGTAGAGTCAAGAGAAGAGCATGGAGCAATAGCATTGTGAGAGTTAGCTTAGGCCACAGAATCGGCATTCTGTGGCCCGGGCGGCATTCTGTGGCCCGGGCCATAGAAGGTCCTCCTGTCAAGCGTGCCCTCCAAAAGCTCCCTGGGTTTGCTTACCTGGTATAATCAGCATTTTATGGCCTGTTCTCTAGTATATATATATATATATATGTAAAATTTTTATTAAAAAAATTTAAATGAAAAAATTGAACTAATATTTGAGAAAAATGAAGTATTCGTTCTGTCAATGTGGAAGCTAACTCTAGGCTATGGGCACTTGGTTGCCAAAAGAACTTCAAAAGAAAATTTCAAATGATGTGAATGGTCCAACAACTAGACAAGTGCCATAACTTCAGAAAACTGCACCAACAATGGTTTTGGTTTAGGTTAAGGTTATGACGTCCACAATGGTTTAGGCTTAAGTTTAGGTTTATATCACTTGTTTGTGCCACAAATACAATTTGCATGATCCATAATTAAAGCCAGTATTTGTTCACCCATCACCTTTACAAGATTCTTTCTACCTATCATTGCACTGCTACTGCTGGTGGTGTGTCATGGTCCTAAGAGGGTTTTCTTTACTGGCCAAATCTCACCAGAAAATTAAACTAAAAACTAAGACTGTGAAAATGAAGTCA
>Ga0116229_10000323_pt1 | contig 59232 bp, 32 predicted proteins | sample S1TSphgellanicum_3_FD_87313 | JGI IMG/M metagenome (GOLD analysis project Ga0116229, IMG submission 87313) | Host-associated microbial communities from peat moss isolated from Minnesota, USA - S1T2_Fc - Sphagnum magellanicum MG | ecosystem: Host-associated > Plants > Peat moss > Unclassified...
ATGATATGCGACCCGGTCATGCTAACACTGGCCCTGCCATGGCTATGTGCAGCCGGGTACAAGGACAATGTTGACAATGCCAAAGAGCTCTTCAAGTTTGCTCTTGTTGACGAGGCCACGTGCTCATTCAGACCACCCGAGCCCGACACGATGTGTAATGTGCCGCTCGACGATGATGACATTGATGTACAAATTTGCGACGATGACGATGTGTTCGGCATGGTCAATGTTGGTTCACCTAACCAGTACATTGAAAGTAGAGCAAGTGCTGCTCTCAACACAGCGACTCCAAGTGATTTGGCGAACGAAGCCTTCAAGGAGTGGATCTTGCTAAAGGTGGACCGGTTGGCATGGCTTTTGAACGAACAAAAGTTGGATGAAATCGACAAGAGCAAGGTCCGCTCAGACAACTGGATCTACGTTAGCGAGGTCGTCAATGTGTCACAGTGGTGGCGCAAGAACGGTGTGCATCACCGCCTCGCAGAGCGCATCGCAGCGCGACACCTTGACGCACCTGATTCCAACGGCTTGCAGGAACACGTGTTCTCGGTCTATAAGCACATTGACAATGCGTTTCGGCAGAACCTGGGCAACGCCAAGTTTGAGATGTTGTTAATCTTGGCATTCAACAAGGCATTTATCAAAGATATGGAAAGCAAAGACCTATTCATGGTCAACAACTTGATTGTGTCATTGAAGTCAGTAACGGATGCAATTGAGGCGACTGCAAACATCATCAAATACTTTGATCTTGATGGTGATGTCGAAGATGACGAAACAAACGAAAGCATGGAGATAGTAGCGATGTTGAAATCAGCAGCTTGTGACATCCAACAACAACACGATGCGAATGGGTCTGCCATCGCTCAGAAGAGGGCTTGCAATGAGTAAACGACAACAATCTACAATTGACTAATTCAAGGCCAAAGTAGTCGACTATGTAGTCAACTATAGTCGACTATTTATCTATGGGCTAGAGGATAGATAGTTACAACTACGACTATATGTAAATAAGGACCGACTACGAGTCCCTGACCGTAATGTGCTTTCATCCCTAAATTGAGTTAATAATTTGCTTTCCTTTTATAACTATAAGAAGTAGGTCATATATGTAAGTACAAAATAGGTGACTACTAGGTAAGTAGTATTGTTTTTTTTATTTATAAATTGTTTGTAGTCAAAGTGCTAATCATCCTTAGAAAGATTTAGCCAAATATGGTTATATAAAACAAATATGAATTACAACTTTTTAAAATCATCTTTCTATTTTAATTTTTTTTAATAGACACTAAAACCAAATATAAAAATCTGATGACTTTTACTGTTTTTCACTCACTTTTGGCAATTAAAAACTTCCAAAATCACCTCATTTTCAATTTTTTGATTTCCTTTCTCTCTTTTTAACAAAATTTTACCAATAAAAATGAGGCTTGCTAAAGTTTAAACCATCTGTTCACCTAGTAATCTCATTACCTAGTAGCCACGTGTTCTATGGGCTGGATTTCCTATATACCTACAAACATCAATAGATACCTATTACGAAACTGCAACTGAACCAATCACCATGGTTAGCTCTGGAACCCAACGGAGAACTGTTTCCTGATCACTTACCATCCATCCTTCATGCTGCAAGTGGTGGGTAGTCCAGAATGAACCACTTGCGTTCTGGACCTAGTAGATGACCACTACTTTGTAGCTTGCTAACGTCGTAACGGAACGACCACTTGCTAGATTGTGTGCGGTGGCAGCAGCAGGACGGACGGTTGCAGCAGACTCCGTTGCAACTGACTTACCTGGGTAAGAGCCATTGTTGGATATTTGAAGAGTAAGACAAACTGTAAGTTAATGGAATCCTTGTGTCAGTGAATTACAGTATTTTGGTAATGAATTCAATGCTTGCTGCGGTCTGCAGAAAACACCTAATTCAACTCCCAACAAGTTACAGCACTTAAAATAGTCAACCTTATGACTTATTAGTTTACTAGTTACCTTACTTATAAGCAGGGTTTGTGTTTTTTCAATTGTGTTATGTAGCTGAAGTGGATCATCCATATATGATTTAGCCAGATTTGGCGATAAGAAAATATGAAAGTAAAAAAAATCTAGCATCCTTCTACATTTTTGGTTACTTTCTAGAACTTAGGATATAATTTCGAGGTTTTTTTAAAATTTCCAAATCTGGTGACCAAAAAACTCTAAAAGACACTAGAATTTTGCCAATTCAGAATTTTGATAAAAAGCAAACCCCTTATAAGCAGTGTTTTTTTTTGCCAATTTTGTGATGTACCCAAAGTAATCATCATCCTGGAGAAAAATAATAATAAATATGGCTGGGTATGTGCCAGATATGAAAGCTTTTTTTATGAAGAATCCTCCTACATTCTTGGCTACCTATTGGAACTAATCATAAAATTCTGACAATTTGGAATTTTTATAAAATCTAGTAAAATTCAGGCTTTTTTCATAAAGTATCCTTTCTATAATGTGAAATCATATTTTTCAGTTAGAAATACGGTGAAAACTTGCCAATAAGAAAATCATTGCTTATAAGTCACCATGCTTACTGCAATCTAAAGTTAAGTGCAAACGAACTTAATAACAGGCCGGATGTTGGGAGGAGATCCAAGAGAGAGATTGAGTCGAATCCCAGTCATGGGACTCATGTAGTCTGTTCAAGGACCAGCGGTCCAGCTCATGTAAGTAAGAACTTCTAGATAACCAATAGCTTGTGAGAGTGAGTTTAGTTTCAAAGCTGTGTAGATTTCAGTTAACTGCCATGATCTAGATGATCAGCTCCTAAACACTTTTGCTGCCACAGATTTCACAAACTTTGAGCAAAAGATGATTTTTTTTCAATTTTATGATGTAGGCAAATTGGTGATCATCTGACAAGATGATTTAGCCAAATTTGGCTACAGACCAGATATGAAACTTTTTAAAAGCAAGATCCTTTTATATCTAGGCTACCTGCTAGAACCTGTCATCCAAATCAGGCCAATAAATAAATAAAAATCTGGCACATTTGGGCCTTTCTTTGTTACATAAATCCTTTCTGCATGTTGAAATCATATTTTTCAGGTCGAAAAATAGGAAATTTTACCCAAAAAAGCACTGTTCTAGTTGAATGTTTTTTAAATTGGAATTTTGCAATGCAGCCATATGAAGATATAACGAAAGTGTCATCCATAGAAAGATTTAGCCAAATCTGGCTATAAGCCAGATATGAAGTGCATATCATTCAATCATTGTTCTACATTTTTGGCTACTTAGTGAAATAAAGTTGCCGATTTTTTTCAAAAATCACTTCATATTTCTATTTTTATTTTCACTTTTGGCAAAATTTCTCCAGTAATAAAAAGGAAAGTGTTTGAATGAGGATTTGATAGCCTAGAATATATATCCTATCTTCTTGTCAAATTTGGTAGAAATTAACCAAAAAATTGAATGAGGAGAATTTTCAGAAATTTCATAGGAATTTTGATGAATTGTATAAAAATTGTATAATCCATATAGATGAATATTTTCAAATTGGAGCAATGAAAATATGAAAATTGGTTCATGTTGCCTCATGTCAGCTATAGCTCACATTCCATAAGAGAAGAAAGGACTCTTTGTACCTAAAAAGTAGGGGAGACAAAAAAATTCTGAAATTAGAATTATATCTTTATTTTTTAATCTCAAGAGACATAAAAAATCAAATCCAAATATTTGATAACCCCATGTGCCAAATCTTAAAACTGTAATTTTAAGTGCCTAAATGACTTGTAACCTAAATTGATTAATTTTGACACTTGCGTCCTGAAACTGACCATCCCATACGGATGTGAAATGCCAGGTTCATTCATATGAGCTTTCTCAACTTGTTCAACTATGAGCATGTGTGTCTTGGGGGGAATTCAATATTGGGAGAAGTTGGGAAAAGAATTACAATCTGTAGATTTAGCAGCCAACAGCCGCAGCAGATGGGATCTTGGTCTGGATCTGATGGCAACAAAGATCACTAAATTTATCTTTTTTTGGGAACTCCTGCACAGATCAGTTGTGTGTGTCTCTGCACATAACTTGAAATCTTTCAATTTGGTCAGTTTGTTTTTCTGTTCATCAGGCCATGATAGTCCATGACCTGCCAATATATATACCACAACCCCCTCCCCCCCTCCCCCTCCCCCTAACCAAGCTGCCCAACGCAAGGGCAACAGCTACTGACTGTAGCCATGTTTGTGGTTTTGTCCTATTCCTTCTGGCAACAACCTGCTGCAGCAGCTCTTGCCAGGAGACCGGTGGGGTTGTGAGGGGGGTGAGGGAACAGGATTCCAGGAAAAGCAGTCACTAGCATAGTCGTCCACCACGACTAGTAGTGCAACAGTGCTCACACCCACCTCCTCCATGTTCCCAAATGCCCACTGGTTTCACTGCTCTGGCCCATCCCTGGAACTTGCCATTATAGTAGCAGTGGCCTTCCCACCGCTACCCACCCAAGGTGGTCATGTGTTGTGTGGCCCACCCAATGTTTGCCTGCCATAAGCTGGTTGTTTGCACATGCTAATCCGGGCTTAATTAATTAGCAGAGAGGTGGAGTGGGCCATCTAATTCACACTCTGTCAATTCCAAACAAATTGGCTTCTGCCAATAACTTATCATTGCAGTAAACATGAAGATCAGATGTGTGGACTTTGAAACAATTTTAAGCAAAGATTACCTGCACATGAGTTACTTAAGTCACACCAAGATTAGAATAAAATTTACTGCAGAAGCTATTCAAGGATGATCAACAATTATTCCCTTGAATCTTGCTTCACCACTGAAGTTTTGGTCAATGGTTTTCAGGATTCAGTTTGTATTAAGATCTGAATTATATGCATTCAAAGTGTGTTGTTCACCTATTTGCAGTATCAAGTCAATAATCAGTGTTGATCAGTTATTGAGAACATGATTGGTTATAAACAATGGTCAGGGGTAAGTTTCATAACCAACTGGTAAGGTGTGAAACTGTTTAAGAATTGGACAAAGACCATACCTATCTGGTATACACTTTGCAGACACTCAACAAGATGTTAATGGGCTCGGTATTGCTTTGATGAAATACAAGTTTTCATTTAACTCCCTGTGTGCAATGTGGAAAGCTTTCAGATTATCTCTCTTAGAAATCCCTCTTAGAATCAATGTCAAAAGGAAAATTTATTTCCCCCAATAGGTGCTTTCCAACTAACGAAAAATTATCAACTTCCTCTTTGAGATTAGTTCATATTACCCTTCTGGATAGCATAATTCAACTTTCCTTGTGAGGAGGCTCCCTAGGAATGTTTCAAAACTCCCTATGTTGGACAATTCCCTAATACTTGTGTTTTTGGTCTACCCTTGGAAATAAAGTTAGACAATTTTCTCACAAGTTAGACAATCTACCTTGACATTATACTACAGGCTCAAATCAGGTCAGGTATTTCAAAACCAACACTTATGTATGAGGTGGAAATTATCAAACAAAAATAATCATGAAAATTGGACACAAGGGGCATTTGCTTAAACAAGCAAATTGATAATGTTGGGTTTGAAGTTCGAAATAACTTCACAGGGTGACAAACTAGCTCACTCATTTAGTGTTGAAAGTTGAGTCTTTTTGAGTCTTCAGCTACCTAGACTAGTTTATTTAGTAGAGGGTGTTGTGATGAATGAAGCAATATGGATTTTGAGCTGAAAACAAAGCTCTCATTCTGCGACATAATTAATACAGGACAAAGTACCTTGGCATTAAATAGCTAGATATGGGATCCAGGTCACACAAATGCACTTAAATGCAATATGAAATATGATTAGGATTCAAATACACTTTGCCTTTGACCTTGGATTCCAATTAAATTCTTACCTGCCACATATCTCCTTCGTTTAATATGGTTGATTATGTATACACTCGTCATTCTTTAAAGTCCAGTGCAGACCCCTGTTGGCCGGTTTTGTTTTGTCATAACCCACTGGATAGATTAATTTTTATTCTTGGACCACACAGGGTATCAATATCTCAAAAAATTAAAAATTCAACCCAGCGGTTATCAATTTCACTATCAAAGTACTAACCCCAGTTACTGATTTACTCCAATTGTTTTAGATAACCGCCTCTTATGCGCAAGGTTTCATTCTCAAATAAGTGTTTTGACATAACTAATGGGTAATACCCAAATGTTTCGATAAACTACCTGAAAGTCAAAAAATATTGATATTGATAACCGGTGGTCTCAAACATTCAAAATACCTACCCAGAGGTTATTTTAAAAAGCAATAGCCAGCCAACACTGTGCAGATTTGCAGAACACTGAAGTTCTAGGGGTCAAACTAGGAAGGGAAGTGTGGACTGTGTGCTAACTGCTTACTGCTTATGGTTGTTGAAAGGCCTTCTGCACAAGCTTGCTAAATCATATCCATAATACCTTAGTCCCAAAAGGATTCTAGTTACTGAAGGCAGCTTTGAACCTTCTTCATTCAGCCTAGGACTCCATGTTTGGTCTGGCAGCCTATTATTGGGTTCCTCCTTAATTTTGGTAAATTCCTTTTGCTTGGTTTCCTTGTGGGCGCTCACATGAATGAAACTACTTGGACAAGACACGTTAGTTTTGAGAGCAAGTTCGAAGATATAACCAGCTTTAGAGGTGTCATGCTGATGTGTCTCTTCCTCATTGGACATCTATGGCCCGATCATATCACACATTAGACTGCACTGTGCCTACACACAGTTCCACCTAGGTAATATAGGTGTGACTTCAAATGGGTAACCTGCTCAGCACTTAATATGCTGGTTACGTCCAGCAACCAGCCAGCTCTTGCGAGTTACCCAGTCCATATATCTCCAGGACTTCTAAGGTAGAACCGCCCATCACCGAACACTTTCCAAAATTTTCCTCATTCCCTAACTAAATTTAGTGATTTTTCCAGCATTGGGTGGAAACTGGAGGGCTACAAATGTACTTTGAGCATTATAAGTAAATGAGCAGAGTGGAAATCACAGGAAGAGGATGACTGTTAGTTTGCTTCCAAAAATTTGAAAATATAGCTCTAGACTCCTCTCTAGTTCCAGCTTTATGTCTTCATCATTTTTAGTCTGTTTTGAGTGATTTAAAACCTGATGGGTGTGACAACTAGGGTTTTACAAAACTTCTTTGTATTCCAGAGGTAAAGATGCAATGATCAAAGATTTTAAGCTTAAAATCCTAATCTGTTTTAATTCACCCATTACCAAACACAAAACCCCCTTACACCAAACACCCCAGATCTTCCCTCATTCCTTTACCGAATTGAGCAATTTTTCTAGCCTTCAAAGCACTAGGTGGAGCGCTACAAAGTTTCTTTGGGCTTCAGAAGCAGAGGAACAATACGTGAGGACTTAACCTCCTTTGAGTTCTCAAGTGTTCACTTACCGGCCTATCTACCCTACATCCTTTTTGTGGCCTACAGAATTTGAGACTTCTTGGATTTGGGTGAGCTTCCTCCAGTGTCATCCAGACTCAGGGACTCAATTGCTCAGAATGGTACGACCTTCTTTTATTGTGGAATTTTTCCATTTTGAACTCCAAATTCATGAGCTTGATAAATGGCATATGGCACGAGTGTCACTGTATGGTCTTGACAATCTAATTTGTTTTGCATCAAACTGCTTCAGTTTAAGATGGGTAAAGAATGAAACTCATTTTCTGTATCACATCATCCTCCAACCCACAAGAGAGTAGTTAGTGTATCTGGATGTGTAACTTCTTGAAATTTACAATTGTGAAAGTGTTGTCAACAAATCTTAACTAGACTATTGCATACCAAAGTTCAAACTTTTTCCAGTCGAGGTGAACTATATGTGGAGTGCTGCCTTTTCAAGGTTGATTGTTCAGGTGGTCTATGTTTTTTCCTCTCAATATAAAACTCTGCTCCCAAAAGTCATTGAACCTTGAGCATTCTGACTTTGGCCACACATGAAGTAAGAGTATTTGAGGCTTTTGAACCCTTTGTGTCTCACTTTTCAAAAACAAAGATCTGAGATATAGTGGACATACCTACCTTAAGAAAAACAAGAGGGTACACTGTAAACTTCAAATTTGTGCACTGACAAATTTCAAATCACACTGACAAACTCTGTGATACAACATTGTGTGGAGATTTCAAAACAAAATACAAGTAGCTTAGGTACCAAGACAATATCCGTTCACTTAACTTTCATTGTTTTGGTCACTGTAACATAAACTGACAGGAGTTAAACTGCAGGCACAGAATTGAGGTTCTAGCCCTTTGTTGCCCCCACTAAATAGGACAAGACAAAATATGAAAAAAATAGCGTTTCATCTTGTGCAAACAATAGGTCCCAAATAATGAGTTTGATGAGTTCACCCATTCAATCATCACACGTGGAATTCATATCCATGGCTTCCCATATACCTCACCATTTACACACCCCAGCACTGCAATTTTCCCTTGGACTTTCAAGTTTCATAACAAAGAGGAGGGTGAGAGCCCACAATATCACCTCCTTGCCAAATGTTTTATGGGGCATATTTTATTGGGGTGCCTATTATGATTTCTATTAGTTAGAGGGCTGGGTCTCCCAAGTTCTCCTTTTTTGTTTTTTTTCCCTTGCAATATGCCATTTTGATTGGCCTATTATAGTTCACTATTTTAACTTGAAAAGTTCATAGTTCTTAATATTCTACAAATTCTGCATTAAAAAAACCTTGACCATGTACATCTTCAAGTGAATAATCTAAATGTTTTCATTTTTGCAAAGTAGCCAATGAGGCCAAAATTGAAGGGTGTTGGGTGATAAACTGGCTAAATTTAAGATGTGTTGGGAGCTCTATCTAGCTTTATTTTTAAGTTTTTTATCTTAACATGGTTGCCACTTAAAATTTCCACTATTTAATGCATTCTACATATGGGAAATTGTGCAAAATGTAAAACCATTATGCAAACATGCGCACAACAAGTGGCATATGGATAGTGAACTTGTTGTGGAGTTTTGACTTCATAAAAACCAACATAAAAAGGCACCTTTCATCTTCCACATTATCTACTATCTACACCAAAGCCAATTCAACCAACTTCACATTTAAGAAAACTACAAACAAATGTTCAAGATGTTATGACCAAATTATGACCAAACACCACATTATGGTTAAAGAATTGATCTCAAAATATGGAGCCATGCACATTATTGCATTCAATTTCATTGTCAACATGCCCTATTTGGCTATCAAGGTCACCAACATTCAAGACCTCCAACACAAAGGTCTCCACCCCATCCACCAACTAGATTTAATCAATTAAAATGTTGGTTTTTAATCATTTGAAGGTGTTTTGGGAAAGACATTTCATAATCTAGTTGTAACCAATATTAAGGATACATAATCCCAAAAACATCCATGACACCATCAATTGGAAACCTTGTTTCCAATTCTTGAATCAATTTTGTTACCCTTTGTTAGAGAATTTTGTTACCCTTTGTTTCCAAGATCTCAATAAGTTTTGTACATTTTAAATGCCTCTTAATTGAATGTGCAAAATAGTTGTACAAGGTCTATAATATATTTTCAAGGCAAATGACCAAAGGTAAACTTTAAAATGTTTGCACTACCAAATTGGTGAGATGGGCCATACAATGGATCCCTAGAAAATTAAATGCATAGTTATCATGGATTTATTTTGTAATGCCAATCTTGGTGCATTGAAAAACATTAATGCCACTACCCCAAAACATATGAATTTTTAAATAATCTGGTCTTGTGACAAACTAATCACCTATCAACAATGCCTCCATAATCACCTAAGGTGGTTTAAAATGGCATGACATGTAGGTGAATGCATGGTACAATGACTCATTTTTGGCAACTTTTACAGTCCCTACAAGTCAAATTTCTATCTTGGACAGGGATGAGGTGGCAATATAGGGTATTTTTATTGGTCAAACTGATGTCACATGTGGTAGTAGGTAGGGGTACATCGGCTATGCGTAGGGTAGGGGAATTTGAAATTTATATGTCAAAAATTTCCTTGATAAAATCATAGCCATCCACATTTTTGGCTTGGATCTTGTTGGACAAGGTCGTATGTGTTTTTGCATTTGTCACCAACCTCGTAGTTCAATCAATGCACAATGCACATGTGTGGTGCAGCATTACAACTTTGATGTTTTGCACACAACACTTGAGTGTAGATGCCAAGTTTGTAGTGCACTACAGTTGTACACATATGCCAAGCTTCAGCTAATGTCGCTATTAGTATATGCCAATTTGGCTAAATTAGGGGTAAAAATGTTAAGGTAAAAATAGAGCAAGTTCTAGTGAGTTACTACATAGAACCTTTGTATGGAACAAAACTAAACACCATTTTCGGGGTCTAACCACATTATTAGGAACCACACGTGGCCCCTTAAACCACTACTTTATTCTTAAAATCTTTTTAAAATCTTTTTAATATGTCTTTCAAAAAAACATTAAATATCTTTAAATTATTTTAATATTATTATGTTAAGGTGTATATTTTAAAAATCCCAAAATATTTCATTAAAAAATATTTTCAAATTATGCTTTTAGTGTCAAATTTGCTTTAAAGTTATTTTTATATAGATTTTAAGCAGTGGTTACAAAAGGTTAAAAGTCATTATACGTATTTTTCACTCATTAGATTAATTCCAATTTTTTATGATAATATGTAAATCATGTATTCATAATAAAATTTTATTAAAAAAATATTTTTCTAATTTATTTATTTATTTCTACAATCCAAAGTTCAAATTGCATGTGTCCAATTCATGGCCTTTGGCAACTATTATTCCTTTATTTCATTGCATTCCTACACAAACCTTCATATCAATTGTGAAACACTCAAAACATTTTCCAAGCTTCAATTGATATTTGGATGTACAAGAGATCTTTAAATATGTAGTGAGAATAATTAAATAATTGTGTCAACAATCTAAACAAGTACATATCTTAATTGATATGTATTATAAATCTTGGAATTGGAGATTACACATATTGGAGGTATTCAATTTAATGCATTTTTCGCCCTATGAAATCCACATGGTTAGGTTGATGGCCTAGTCTATTTCCATGTGAACATCCTCCATACCTATACATTGTTTTTGTGGCTAGTTGTTCAAAAACTTTGTAATAAACATTTTCATCATTGTCCCATATATCTTATAATCTTGCAAGCAATTAGAATACCCCCATCATTCAATGACTGCTTGCATCTTTACATCTATAGTCTTGAAATCTCTTATTTTTACCATCATGAACATATTCACATCTAGTGGTGCCCATGAGTGTTTTTAATGTTTGTTTCTCATATTATTTATGATTTTTTGTCTTAACATTAACATTCGATTTTTCTAATAATCAATTTCAATATTCAACTTTAACCAATATTCATTTTAATATTTGTATTGTTCCACAGTTTATTGTAAACAATGTTATTATTCTTTCTCCTTAAATTGTTGATTCATCATTTCTTTCGATTATCATACACATTTCATGGTTTTGGGGCCGACCTTGTCATCTGATGATTCACCGGTTGTTTTAAAACTTTGTTCCTTAGATCTTGTGGCAATTAAGTTCAGCTACCTGGAGTTGCATAAAGTCATCTTCGAGGTTTCAAGAATTTTGTTGATAGTAGGTTTCCAAGGGTTACTAAATCCTTTATCAACAAATTGTTGAATAAACTTGTGAAAAAATGTTTTGGAATCAACTTTTTCGAACTTGTGTGTTCTTTAAAAATTTGACAGCATGTGTAAAGATCGCCCAGTGGTAGTCTTCCATATCCTCCTTCAAAATGTTTACAGTTTGTTTCAATAATGCAAGATTTTATCTGTCTATCTTCGCATTTGCCCATCGCCAAGTTGCCCATTCATCTATTTTGTTGAATGTTCTTTTCCATTTTATTCCCCATGTTTTGTGTCACAACCTTAGCCTTGGGCTCATGACTAAGGCAAAGGGCTTGCAAGGGTGTGAGCCAAGAATAAGCCTAGGAGTTGCATTCTCATGCCCCTAGGAGTGTAGGAAAGTTTGAAAGAAAGAACCTTTAACTCCCAAACTCCCATGTTGGGAGTTGGAGTCCCGGTGGACTCTTGAATGTTCAGAGAGTGATTGCAAGGGTCAAAACCCAATGGTTCAAGGAATTCTTCATGAAATTAGAAAGCTATTGAAACGTAGATGTATAAATGGGCTCGCATGACCCATTTGGACATCTGAAACACAAGTTGTGGCCAAAAGAAGGGCCGGGAGTTAAATTGGCAGTTTGACTCCCGACCACTAAAAGTCAATAATCACCTCAATTTCCTTGTGTGCAAGTGATGTGCAACATGCCATTGAAAAGCTCTCAACGAAGGCTATAACTTTGTTTTAGACCTCATCTTAATATAAGGTCTGCACACAAAATTATGGGGCCCCAAAGTAGTAGGAGTCCCAACTTTGGCAATTTCGGGACTCCCACTTGGGAGTCCTGAAACAAAAAGTCATTTTGATGTGGGCCTTGTGGAGAGGCACAAAGTATACTATAAGGGGGAAGGTGGTGGCTTTCCCCAAGTCTGGGCCGTGGTGAGTCTTGTGAGTCCGAATTTGGATGTGGCTCATCCTAGCACCAAAAGTGCTCCGATTATGCACTAACCACCTTGTGTTGGTTTTGTGCAGGTCTGTGTGAGTAGTTGATGCTTGTCATTCTTCCTAGTCCCATCCCGGAGCTCCAACACACCTCTCTACCCCTCAAAATGCTATGAGCCAGGGAACATGCCCTAACTCCTTGTTTTTCCATTGTTTTTAGTTTAGACTCACATCTGAGTCCGTTAAGGAGCTTGGGGGTGCGTCATTCTGATTTCTAGCAAATGCTAAAGAGGGCATAATTGAGTGTCATCTATTAGACATTCCCAAGGTTTTGTTGTCATTTCACATATTCTATCCAATATGCTTGAGATTAGTGTATATTCAATCATTAATTCCAATGGGTTTAGTGTCAAAATTGGTGGCAATTTTCCTTTTGCCATTGTAAAATAAAGGCTTGTTGTATTGATTAGGTAAATTAATAGCATAGGAAAAAAATGCAATTTGATTCTGCAAGTAGTAAAAGTCGTGTTAAACACAAGAGGTTAAGAGAGTGAATGAAAATAAAAAGTAACTTGAACTAGTGTAGGCAATGTGAAATGTCGTGAGCTATTTCATATTGTATTTGTTTCTAATGGGCACATGCTTTTTAATGGTGAACAGTTAATGTTTGGATTGGCATATACCTCTTGGTGGGTCTATGGGATTTAATTTAACATTTTATATGGTTTAGATTTGTAAAACTTGAATATATTTCATATTCAAGCAATATGAAGTATGGCTTTAAAATGTGACGTGAACATTTCATTCGTCGAATTATTTTGAAAGAAACCAACATAAATTGTTTCGACCTTGTTTCTTTTGTTCAAGTTTTTGCAAAAATAGTGTGTGTTGCCAACATTCATAATAAAGTTCATCTATTTTTTTAATCCATATTTTCATCCATAAAGATCATTCATCCATGGACATGTGGTAGAATATTCTTCCACATCAACAAAGATTATGTCATACATGTCAAAGAATATTTTCCTAATTTTCTATTGACATGGACAAAATATTTTTAAAAAGATTTGGTCCTGCTCATGCGTCCATGCTTGCTTACTCATGCTCATGCTCACAGGCTCGTGGACTAGCCCAAGGTTGGTACCAAGGGAATACAAAACTTTCAATACCCACCCTCACCTCCATACCTGCCTTTTCAAAATTTATGTTATCCATAATTGAACTTGACCCAACTTTACAAAATGTTGAGGTTATTAGTCTTGGCTTCATCATTTCGTGTATGCTTGGTCATATGGTCATTAGGGTTTATGGTTTTGTTTTCTAAAGAAGTAGTAGTTAGTAACTACTATCGAGAGCTTAGAAAGCCATTTCTTTTGTTTCTTGAGGTTATGGAAAGGGGTTGGAAAAGGTGTGATTATGATGAAATATCACCTTTCATTTTTTAGTGGATCAATTGGGAAGGGAGACTTGATTGTGACATTCCAATTACCAAGGAGATGGGTCATGATGGTGGTCCATATCAATGTAACACATTGATTACGGAGCAAAGAATTTATAGGTGTTTTGATTCAACAAGAAGCAACTTGAATAAGAGGGTAAGCTTTTATGTTTTCTTTTTCAATTTGTAATTATGGGATTGTGTTTTTACAAATATTTTGTTGTTACACAACCTCACATTTAAGTTTTACATCATGAAGCTTTTAGAAATTTGTGTTTTTGTTGTGTGAGGCAAGCTAATAATCTATGGTCTTATATCTTCTGGTCTTATGTTTGTTAATTGTTGTGATCATGAGTGAAACAAACCAATCTTTTGTTGATCCTTTGAATGGAAGCTATGAGAAAGAAAACTTTTGTCTTCACTTAAATCAAGGTTTATCGATTATTATTAAACTTGTTTCTCGTGTGGTGGTTTTCATTGATTGTCACCAAGTTCATGTTTCAAACTTAGAAAGTTTGAGAGTTGGAGCTTGTATAAGGTTGTTTTCATAGTTGTCCATTTGGGTATGGTGTTTTTTTTTACTTTTATTTACATGTAGAAAAAGTTCTAATCTTTTGCATCTCACCCTCTAAGTTGAAGGAAAATGATCAATAATCATATAGTCATGTTCCATGTTAATTTTTAATTCTCCTCCATCCATGAATCCATTATTTTGTCTTAATTTTGCAATATTAATTGTTCTTGACTATTGTTTATTGTTTCTTCATGCCCATTCATCCCATGCATATTGCATACAAATTAATATATTTGTATGTGTGGTGTTGTGTGATATGTGGTGCTCATTGGTTTGTGGTGGTCCTTGTCTTTAATCCTTTAAATGATTTGACATACCTATAGCCTTCAAGCCTCAAGTCTATATGAAAAATTCCTTGAGTTTCATTGATCATATGCATGTTATTCATCTTACTAATGTAATTTCTTGCATTTGCAAGAAATGCTTCTAGTAGCATTGTTGAGATCTTACAAAATCAAGGTGGACAACAACCAAATTTGGAGGAAGATGGTGATGGGGCATATATTTTGGAATTACACATGGGGGAAATGAGGAAGCAAGGCTTTGCTTGGAAGCCCCAAAACCATAATTTGCCCACATGGGCATTCAACAAGGTTAACAACAACCAACTTATTGCTTTTGATAAAACCAATTTATGTGATGCATTATTTACCATAATTAAGTGATTAACCGTGAAATCCATGCATACTAGTAGTTGCAAAGGGTTGATTTCATACCATAACATTAATGGCATTACTATTATAAGAAAGCATGTTGAAGTCGAACAAAATGTTCTTTATGTAAAATATTCAAAAGAGGTAACTAGTCATGCTTGAGGTGCAATTGAATAGGTATGGGCCAATAAGAGGCCGCATGTATCCCCTAGTGGCACCTTTGGTATTTTTGGGTCCATTAATTTGTTCAAAATGGACAATGAAACACTAAAGGCCTTCTTGGAAGACATTATATTGTTTTTAATTCAAGAGATTTCTACCCTTGAGAATTGTCAAATCCATTTGGTTATAGAGATTAGCAAACATATTGTGCTTGCATGTTGTCCTTTTTCAAAAAGTATTTGTGGACAAAGTTTTACCCAACTTGATGCCTTGGTAGACCATGTGTAGTATGCATTAACAACATGTTTATTAAGTACTTGCATCTTCAACCTTTTTGAATGTTAAAAGGTGCAAATGAGTCTTTGTTGTTGTTGTGAAATTCTTTATCAAACACCTAGGAACCCAAGCACATCACCATTGGGTTGTTTTAGGCCATGAATACAAATGGCATAACTTCAACTTCAAAATTACAAAAAAATCTGAACATGTTTTTTCTCACACAAAATATTTTGGCTTATGTCTAAGATGAGGGATCCAATTTGACAATTTGTGTCATACCTTTGAACTTTATGGAGTCACGCAACAATTTGGTCATGTCACAACCATTTGATGGTTTTTGTTTTGGGCATGTGTAGTAAAACAATCATCAATTTGAAATTATTGATGAAAAAATTGTTCATGGTTTTAAGTATGCAGTCATGAAATTGGGGCAATTTGATATCCAAAAATGCATAACTTGGCCCAAAGTTTTTTCAAAGGGGCAACAAGCTTGGAATAAGGCTTGCATAAATTTTGGGTTAAGACCCAAAAAGTTAAACAAGCTTGTGAAGACAAGGTACAATTATTTCTTGTCTTTTTTCCTCCTTACCTTATGGGTTGTATATTCTATCATTTTGTAATCTTTCTAAGCAAACTTGCAATTGTCTTTTTTTCTACCTTTGTGGGTTGTACAATTATTATTTTCTTTAGTCTAGACCTATAGGTTGAATTCTTCGTTTCAACATGCATGAATAAGATGAACTAATAGTTCAAGTGAGGTTGGTGTTTATTCTTTTTGAATTTTAGGTTTGCAAGTTGAGTTTTTTTGTTCCAAAATGCATTTACATTTTAAATGTCATTGCACTATGCTATAATTGGCAAACTATGGCATTATAAACCCATGTGCCTTTTCAAAGATCTTGGACAATTTGTGAATCTATGATGAAAGTCTTGTCTTCAATTGTCATAGGTTGTATGTTGAACCAAAGCCATGGACATTGTTATTGGCTCCTCAAAGAGATGTTTTTCATTTCATCATTTCCATATGTTGGGATGTCTATGAAGAACTTTTTGTTCAAATTATTATAAAGAACTTGGAGGTAGATCTACAAATAAACATTTTTTATGAATAATTGGATAAGCTCATGGTGTGCATGAAATAAGATATACTATAAATCCTAAACACTTTCATCTCCTTTTTTCATGTCTTTAAGAATAAAAAAAGGTCATAATCTTCTAGCTTTGATGTTAGTTCCCATGTTTAAGAACCTCTATTTGGTTTCTAGCTATTTGGGACACAATAGGGCAACAATATGGGTTACTCAAATGATGAATTGTTATTCTCCACTTTACTAGTGAAATGTTACAAGTTTTTGAAGCCTAATTAGATTGAAGAGCCTTAGTTGTAAAACACAAAATGAATAAATTATAATGATTTGTTTCACACTTTGGAAATTATTGTTAACATTTTGAAATAAATTGTTTCAAGAGAATTGGATGGATTTGAACCCTATCATGTCAATGGAAATACTTGAAAATGTGTTTTGACATGGTGGTGCATATAGTAGCATAATTTTCCAACAATTGCTATGTTGGCAAGATATGTAAATGTTTAACATTCCAACCAATTAGATTGAAATATAAATTTTTTTTCTATTGTAAGGTTTTGGTGTGAATGCATCAACATCCAATCCCATCATACATATTATCCCACCATGCAAATAATCAAGATAGCTTTGACATAGTTTAACAAATAATTTCCCATGTACCAAAATGTAGTTATTGCCAGCTCTAAGTGGTTATTGCCCTTGTACCTTAGCATGCAATTATTGTCCATTTTGTGTGATTGATGTACATCCTCTTTTTTCCTTTAACTAGCTATTGCTAGGATAACTTTTAGGCAAGAACGTTATGTGTTTTTCACTATATTGGATATGCAACTTTGGTTTTACAATAGATTGTTTATAAACTAATGTATTAGTTATTAATTACTAATACAAAGTCATGCACAAGTTTTTGTTGAAATAGTTGATGCCTTTAGATTATGGGCCCATGAATCTTTTAATAAGTTGCATTTACCCATAAGTTTATTGATCAGTTTACAAATATTTTGTTGGTAGGTGTCAACCATGGTAGATTCAAGTAACAAATAAATTGGGTAATATAAAACATTTTAATGGAGAGAATTTCCATTTGCGAAAGTTTCAAATGTGTGCAATTTTAATGGGAAAAGAATTGTTAAAAGGCATTGTTGACAGAAGTGAAATTAAATTAATAATTGTTGGAGTAGCTCAAGTAGATAGGAACAAGCATGATAATCAAGGGATTAGTCTTTTGTAACAAACACTTGGTAAAAAGTACTTGGAATATGTTATTGCATGCAATAATACACATGATATTTGGGACAAGGTCCATGTTATCCAAGAATAGAATTATGGAAATAGCGACCATGAATTACAACGAAAGTTTTTCAAATGTGATATGGTGGAAGGAAACACCATTACTTCATACATTGGCAAGATTGAAATGGTCATAAGCTAATTAGCTAGGAGATGAAATAAGATTTTTAATGTTAGGGCCATCATTGCTAAAATCATGAACAATTTACTTGATGGATATAATAGTGTCATGTCTACATGGGATAACACTCCAAATGCCTCCAAGACTTTGGAGAATTTCACATGTCAATTATTCCAACAAAAAACAAGATTGAAAAATAAATTGAAGGGAAATGTCAAAAAGGTGACAATATATGTAGCCTAATTGAAGGCTAGTGAAATAAGAGGCAACAAGCACAATGTAAGGAGATTGAAGAGAAGAAAAAAACTCTTTCTACCACAAGTGTGGAAGAAAGGGACATTGGGCTCAAAAATGTGCATATGAGGATGCAGATAAAGGAGAAAAGAAGAAATGTGATAGGTCAAGTAGCAAGAAATTGGGAGGCCCTTATAAAGCTTTCATGGTGAGTTCTTCAAAGTTTCATGTGTATTGTTGCATGCAAATAACATCCACATCCAATTTTGCAAAGAAGCTATGAATGTAATAATGTATGTACTCAATAGAATTGGGATAACATTGGATGGCATGACACCTTTTGAAGCATTGTTCCAAATGAAGCCTTTAGTGGCCCACATAAGGGTCTTTGGATCAAATGTTTACTTTCATGTTGCCAAAGAACTTACAACACAAGTTATCGCCATTAAGAGAAAAAGGCATTTTCTAACCAACCGGTTTTCGACTACATGTCATCTTCAACTTTGTTTCAACTAGATAATAATATTTATTTAAAAAAATTCCATGTGGATGAGATGACACCTAAAATGACTTTATGTGTTGACTAGTTTGGTAAATGTACGACATTGAAAATTAGCAGGTGTTGATCATCAAAATATTTTTAAAAAATATATATAACCAAGTTGAAGAGTAGTTGAGAATTCCATTTTGCTAGGACATTATGCCATGTCAATCCAATTGCTTGACTATTTTGGCAGACCTTGTTTTTGAATGGATGAAAAAAGGATATTAATGGATGAAATATTGCATGCATTTTCAATTGTACTTCATTACCTATACCCTACCCACGTATTACCTACCCACCTACCTACTTATCATTACTTACACCCTACATACATGTTACCTACTTACTATTGTAACTTATACCTACATATTACATGCCTACCTACCTACCTAAGTACTTACAAACTATTGACCTACATAACTTAACCTACAACCTACCTAGGTAGCTAATGAGGCATGTAAGCATGTAGGCTATTTAAATAGCTAGGTTGGATAGCTAATGAGGCTAGATTTGAATGGGGTGGCAAGGCAAGGCAAGTTATGACTACCTACTTACTTATTGTCTACTTAGATGTAATAAAAAGTCCCTGGGTAAATAATAGGTCCCTAGGTAATAATAGGTAGATATGTTAGGTCAAATGTAGGTAAGTAGGTTACTTAAACTAATTAAGTATAGATAGATAGGTATTAAGTAACTAGGTAACTAGGCAAGGCTTTTTGGTAGGTACCTCCTTGATTTTTGTTTAATCATGGTGTCACAACTCACAACTGACCTATACTTAACTTATTACTACCTACTAGGTCTACATAAGCTTTAAATTAGGCAAGGAAACTAATTAGAACTAGGCTAGGATAACTAACTAGGTTAGGCAAACTACTTTAACTTAGCAAGGGTTCAATTTTGTGGTATAAAATAATTGGTATATACTTTTATGGCATTTTACATATTCATTAAAATGCCATAAAATGCCACAAAATTAAAATTATACCATTTATAATGTTTAAAATTATATCACAAAATGTCATTTATTTATAAATGATTCCATTTATGCCATTAAATTTCATATAATATATATAATGCCATAATTAATTATGAATGGATGGATTTAACGTGGCATATAGTATGAATGAATGATTTAATGTGCCAAATAATATGGATGAATGGATGGTATGACATATAACATTGGTGGCAATGTGTTGGCGGGAAATTCAAAATTTGAATTATAATTGAAAATTACTTGAAATGATGTCAACTTACATAGTTGAAAATTAGTTAACATCCCAACTATAACCACATACTTCATCCATCCATGGATGAAGGGACTACCCTTATATAACATTGTCATTCACTTTGAATTTTCTTTGTGCTTTAGTTTGATTTTGTTTTTCTTTTTTTACAATTTGTTTTGTTTTATCTTGCTTTTCTTTAAGCCCAACTTGTGTTTAGAAGTTTAAATCATGTAGTTTAATATCAATTCATGGATTTTTTCAAGCAAGTGCATTGTGCCTTTTACATGTGAGGAATTTCAAGTTTTTCATTTTGGGGTTATTATTAAGTTGTTTTCTTTTTATCATGTTCAAACTTTTTTTTTTTCTTTTCAATGCAATTTTTAAAAAAATATATTAAGCACATTAAGGTCATATGGTGTCAAGGCAAATGAACATGAATAACATGAGGAGACAAACTTATGGAATTTGGAAGCCACCACCACACATGCCTTTTATAATTGCAAGTGCTTAAAAATTCTTTTCCTTTTTTTAAATTTTTTTCCCTTAACCAAGATATTTCCTTTTTTATTTCTTCACCATGTTACTCTTAGTTAAATTGTTTTTTAGGTAGGTTTTATTTTGAAATCTTGCTAGTTTTTTTTTCAATGAAGTTTTTCAAAAACATTCATTAAGGTAACTAAGTTGGTTTTAGTACATTTAAGTGCTTAGGGAAGTTCAGATCCAAGGGGAAGGTTCTGTTTTCTTTGGTGTTAAGAAGATGTTGAACCCCTCCTTTTGGCACATCTGAGGCACTAAAATTGTCAAGAATTGATTAAAAATGAGAAAGTTATGGCCCCTCAAAGAAGGGGGGGTCAAAAACTCAAAACAACAAACCACAACCAATTCTTGAACACCCAAAAACTTCCGTTTATGTTGTTTTGTTGTTATTATAGTTCAAAGATTATTTGTAGAACTTAAGGTGGCACTCGTAAAACATTTTAAATCATTTAAAATGAAAAGAATTTGAGAAAGTTATGAGCTTTGAAAGGAGGGGTCCAAATATAAAGAAAAAAAAACATGTTTTATAAGTATGAAAGTTTTTTCTTCAACTTTCATTGGTTTTTTTTCTTTTCTGATTCCAAAATAGACACTTGGGCAATGAGAGCTAAACTTATGAACCTTTTCAACCATTAATGCAAGTAAGGTTTTGATTGTGTTTGTTTTAGTGAGTTACTTTCAACTAAGTTTCAACTATATAATTTCTCCTATATTTTGATTGGGTTCAACAAGATTTCAATTAAGTTTCGACTCTGTTTGTTGACTATGTATAAAGTAAGCCTATGATCTATGCCATTTTTATTCATTATTTAGTTCTAATTTTTCCAAATTTCAAAGTGTTTTTTTCTTTGTTGAACTTTCTTATTCTTGAATAGTAAATGATGATGTTTTTAAATGTGTGCAACTAATGCACTTTTTTTTTTTTGATGCATTATAACTTAAATTCCTATTAAGTTTTTTCATTTTTAACAAATTTCATTTTTTTTAATTAAAAAAAGTAAGGTGCACTATGAACAAGACAAAAGATGTGGTCCAACAAAGCAATAATCCAATTAAGCAATGCCAACAACGAGTTCACACCATTAGTGCATAAACAAAAGACCACCACCTTATAGGAGAGTCATTTCATTGTTCCAATAAATGTTTGATTAATAACATTAACATCTTCGAAATGTAGATGGGACCATTTCCTAAATGTTGGATTTGAAGGGCATGCACAAGGAATGGGAGTAATGCTACCAATTGCACCTAATCAATCTCAAGATGAACTTGATAGTTCAGCAATGCCAAGTGATCCAAAAAGAAGGTTGAATGAAATAGTGGGAGCATTAGATTTGGAACTAGAGACACCACCAGTCGTAATAGAGTTGGTTGAAGTTCCAAATGTGGCAGTAGGAACACTAGTTCACAAACTTGGTACTAGATAGAAAAGGCCAACTATAAGGTATGGAAAGTCAATCTACCCTCTTGATCGAAACAACTATGCTTGTGTTAAAGTTTCAACTAGTATTCTTAATGAACTTGAATCATTTGAAGAAGTAATGACATCTCTAGAAAAGGAACAAATTTGGATACAAGCCATAAAAGAGGAGTTTAATTTGTTGGTGGAAAATGAAATTTGGGAATATTAAGAACTGTTAAAAGGAAGGAAAATAGTAAAAAATAAGTGGGTATACAAATTGAAACTTGTAGTTGATGGAAGCATGTATCACTATAAAACTAGTTTGGTGGCTAAGGGGTTCACCCAAAAAGAAGGGGTGAACTTCAAAGAAACATTTAACCTAGTTGTGAAATTTAACTCAATAAGAACAATGCTTTCCATTGCAACTATAGAAGATATGAATATAACCCAATTTGGTGTTTGTACATCTTTTTCTAAGGTGAAATAGAGAAAGAGATTTACATGACACAACCATTGGGATTTAAAAACATCAAAGAAACAAAGAAAACTTGTACATGTAAGTCCATGTTTTCTACAGTCTAGAATAGGAAGTTCAATTTGTTTCTCATTAAATACAATCTTGTTGCCACCATTATTGATGGATGTGTGTACTATAATATATTAAATCTTCGCCTAATCTTAACCATTTTTGTGGATGACAATATGGCATGCAACGTTAAAGAAGATTCCATTGAACACATTTTGTCCTTCATGAATGATGTTTTCCAAATCACAATAGGTTATCCAAAAGTGTATGTCGGATTACATATCATTTGAGTGACAGAAGAATGTGTGGTTCACATTAATTTGACTTGACACATTCTTTCTAAGTTGAAGAAGTATGGATATGAGAATTGTAATCTAGTGGTTGTATTTGCCCACCCTAATAATGTATTTGATTTAAGTTTGCACATTGGAGATGGAAGCATGGAAGATCAATCATCTTTCCTTACAAAGGGATCATTGGCAATTTACACTTTAAACAATTGGGCACAAGGTTTGACATTTTGTTTGCAGTTGTGCATGGCGCCAAGTTCACCAAAAACTCACAAATGTAGAATATTACAGTGTTGGAACATGTTTTACATTCTTATTGTGATGTAGATTTTGCCATGGATTTGAATGATCAAAAGTCTGGATTCAACTTTCTACTTATGCTCATGTGGCATGGGGTTCATGGAAGCAAGATTGCAATGTGGGGAATACCACAAAAGTTGAATATATTGTCACACATGCAACAATCAATGAGATCATTTGGATGCATAAGTTGTTGGGTGATTTTGGATATGGACAAATAGCTTTGATTAAGTTGTGGAACGACAACCAAATTACAATTCGATTATTGCGAAAGAATACATTATATTGTGGACGTACCCACATTTTTTTGGAATATTTTCCATTAATTTCAAATTTTATATGCTCAAGGTTGACACAAATAAAAAATATTTTTGCATGTTCAAAGCACTCAAACCTCAAGAATGGACAATCCTTATTTTTTTCAACTTCATCTTTTATTTTTACTAAATGTGCACCATTCCTTTTGAAAATTGGAAAGGATTTTAATGTTGATGATTAAAATGGCAAAAGGATTTGAACTAATGAAAATTATTTTTATAATCAATTTGAACACATTTGGTTCAAAGTTCAAACCTACTTTTGACCCTAAAAATTATGGATTTTGGAAATGTGGCTTTAACAAAAGTTATTCATATTTATGCAATAGGAGGCATGAATGCATCAATTTGTAGTCAAAATGTATTTGTATCTAACATGTAGTGTTAAACTAGGTATCACTAGTAAAAATCTTCAAATATATGGTTGAAAATCTTTTAAGGTGTACCACACAGGATAAAAAGGGTTTAGTCCTTATTGCAATCATTTTTTACCCTATATTTTGATCTCATAAAAAAAAATGAATCAAAAGTTCTCAAAAATTTCAAAAGGACTATATTTTAAACTATTACAATTTTAAATTCCATCGTAATCATCCATAAATGTGTCTTTACATGATAAAAAATGAATGGGTAAAAAAGATAAAAAAGGGTGGTGTTGTGACAAAATTTTAGTACACCTTTAAGAATTTTCATCCATATGACTGAGTTTATGATTAATATTCCAATCATAAAGGACATATGTGAAATCATTAGTGATAGTTTAATCATTTTTAATTAATTAATTAATATTATAAATTAGATCAAAACTTGGGGAACATTATTTTAAAATTTTAAAATTTATTATTATAAAGTTATTATATATAATATAAATAATAATATGTATTTTAATGTTAATTATTTTTATTTCATTATTTTTCAACCTATCAATTGTTGACATGTGTCACCACCTAAGTTATGTTAAAAACCTAAATTAAATCGATAAGTAAACCACCTAATCTTCCTACTTAAGTTTGTTTAGGTAACCACTTAACCTAGGTAGTCTAGGTAGGTACAGAATATTTGGTCAATATTCCAATGTTGACCACAATGCGTGTCATTTGTGAAGATTGATCCTTGGACACTATGAGAAATTGTGTCCATCGAAACCACACTACCTTACAATTAAAATAAAAAAAACTCATATACAACTATCCCTCATGTATTACAACTAGTGTGTAATTATCCCCTCAAAAATATGGTGTATTAATAAATAAATTGTCATGTCAAAAAATTAGTTGTATTATAATTATAAGTGAGTTGAAAATAGATCTTCTATATGATAATTTATACACATCATACATACATATGTAGTCAACCATGTTTGACTTTTTAAGAAATTGCATTATAATTGCATGTGGCAACTACTTTAAAATTGTTATAGATGTGCCACTAAAACAACAACTATGTTGCAATTAATGTATAATTTACATACATGTGATCATGCCACATGTCCACATTTCCACCACCGATTATGGGATACATTTGCACCTATTTTTTTTATTATGAATTCCCATTGATACAATTAGTATGGCCACTAGTGTGCCACTACCAAAGTACTATTATTCAACTATGTTATGATTATAATACAATTATTTATAGCTTAATTTAAAAAAATCATCAATTTATATCTTCATCATATGTGCTTCATTTTGAGTGATTTAAAATGTTATGGGAGCGTTACCTTAAGCTCTAGAAATCATTTTTGAAATGCAAAGGAAAAGGAGTAATGAAAAAATAACAAAAGAGTTTTCAACTTGCAAAACATGTTTTGTTTTTTTTTCCTTTTTGGATTCCTACTTTCAAACTTCATAATTTTTTTAATTATTTTTTATTCATTTTAAATGATTTAAAATGTTATAGGAGCGCCACTTGAAGTTTTACAAATCATTTAAAAATTTTAATAGCAATAGAACAACATACATGGATTTTTTAAGGTGTTCAAAAACTAGCCTTTGTAGCATTTAATGGTTTTTTTTTTGAATTTTTGACCCCCTCTACTTTGAAGGCCATAATATTTTCAATTCTATTCCATTTATTATGATTTTTAATGCCCCAGATGCACCAATAGGAAGGGTTTTAGTTTTGTTTAAACACCAAAAACAATGGAGCCCTCCCCTTCGATCTAGCTTGCTTTGAATGTTTAAGTGTTATAGTTGCAACTCAATTCCAACTTAATTTGCAACTAAGGAACAATTAAAAAATTTAACCCATATGGTTTATCTTCGAATCCCATGTTATAAACTATATAAAAAAAGCTATATCTCACATTCTCACATTAAAATACAAGTGCCATTTTGGGATGAGCTCAAAGACTTAACCTAAAAGCAAAACATAAAATAAAAAATAATAATTTCATGGTTATTTTTTAGTTCACTTAGTCTTGTGTTTTCTTACCTTCTCACCTACTTAGGTAAGTAAGTAGGTCCTAGGTAAATATGTAGGTATCTAGGTCTTAAAACCTATTAACCTACTTACTTATGGTTATGTACAACTTACCTAGCTATTAAAATATAATTATATATATATATAATTAATATGCCATGTGTCACAATATCGGACCATCATTAACAATCATGATGAACGATGGAAATCAATATTTCCAAAAAAAATCATTTTTATTTCCAAAAAATTTCATAGTGCCACATGTTAAATTTTAACAGATGGATGGTAATTAATGACGTTAACATGACATCATGGGTGCAATTATAATGGAATTGATAGTAGTTGAAAATGAGTTTTTTTGACAGAGTTATAATTGAATCGCAATGAATTACATCATATATATGATGAGTTGTAACTTTGCAACTTGTTCGTTAGCATTCACAACGTATAAATACAATGAGTTGCAAGTCTATTCTACAACTCAAAAATTGAGTTGTAAGGTTAGTTACAAAACACCTTTTTTTTTCATAGTGGGACTTCAAAGATGGAGTTCAATTCTTTTGCCACAAAGCCATCCTACTTGTTGTGTAAATAATTTAATGTTTATTTTATTTAGACCATACTTCATATAAACATTACATAAAATTTCAAATTTAATAATTCATATTATATTGATAATTTGTCCAAATGGAAAAATTGAAAATTTAATCATAAATTTCTTTCAACAATGTACATAACTATATAATTTACTTTTTAAATTGTAAATTCGATTTTTAAAAATTATTCAAAATTTTACACTAAAATAACATTTCAATGACCATACTTTAAAAAAATTAAATTCAAACACATGATTTGTAAAAGAAAAACCTTTTATGGCTAATACATTGACACGCTCCCAAGTTCCTAGTTAGGCCCAAATAGGGTCTAAGTTACTGTCGCAACCCCACTTTGAGGGAGTTGTGAGGTCGCCACTCACACTCCCGAAAATGGGACTTGGGAGTCCTCCCTGCACACACACACGCACGCAGGTGGAGGTCTTGAAGTCCGGTGCATGCAAGTGAAGTGTGACACACCGTTGGAAAGCTTTCCAAGAAAGCTACAACTTTGGTTTAGACCTCGTCCAAGTTCGGGGCGAGGAATTATGAGCGTCCAAAGTCCAGGCAGTTCAAATCGGGACAGTTTTGGGACTCCACTTTGGGAGTCTTGGGAAAAATAGCCATTTGGATGCAAGTGTGGTGGAGAGCTGTAGAGAATACTATATGGGGGAAGGTGGTGGCTTCCCCCGAGTCCGGGTCGTGGTGAATCAAGTGAGTCCAAGGTAGCCCGTGGCTTGTCCCAACACCAAAAGGGTGCAGAATGAGTTTTAACCAACTCGTTGGTTGGATTTGGATGTAGGACCATGTAATTGAGTAAGCTTGTCCCTCTTCCTAGTCTATCCCGAAGCTTTTAGCACGCCCCTTTCACCCCCTTTAGTGCTGGAAGCTGGGAGCGTGCCCCGAGTCCAAAAATTCCGCAATTTGAGTGACTTAGTCCCAACTTGGGGCTAACTTGGGACTTGGGAGCGCGTTAGTTACTCAATAGCGAAATTGTGATGAACTCGGGGCATGCTTCTAATTGTCAGCACTAGAAGGGGTAGAGGGGCATGTTGAAGCTTCGGGATGGGACTAGGAAGAATGACAAGCTTTATTTAGTTATTCGAACCTGCATCAAACCAACCAACAAGTTGGTCAATTCACTTTCTAAAACACCCTTGGTGCTAGGACAAATCATAGGCAACTCTAGATTCACATGACTCACCACGGCCCGGATTCAAGGAAAATCACCACCTTCCCCCATATAGCATACTTGTGCCTCTCTGTGACACCCACATCCAAATGGCTTTTTGTCCCAGGACTCCCAAGGAGGAGTCCCGAAATTGTCCCGATTTGGATTCCCGGGACTTTGCGAAATCATAATTCTTTTATCAGACCTCCAATTGGGATGAGGTCTAAAGCAAACTTGTAGCTTTCCTCAAGAGCTTTCCAATGGTGTATCGCACTTGACCTGTTCGCACCAGGGTCGGGTCCATTCCCGACTTTTAGTGGTTGAGACTCAAACCACTAATTTGATTCCCGACCTTTCTTTTTGCCATAACTTGTGCTACAAATGTCCAAATGGCCCATGCAAGCTCATTTTCGACATTTACACTTCGATAGTTTTCCAATGATATAATAAACACCCCAATGCAAGGTGTTTTGACCCCTACAATCGAACTCTGAAATTTCGGGAGTCTTGGAGGACTCCCAAGTCCCAATTTTGGGAATGTGAGTTTCATTCTCATACTCCTTCAAAGTAAGGTTGCAACATACATGAATAAATAAAATATATCTTTCATATCTCAAACCTTCATTTGGTTTAGGAATTTATATTATAAAAATTTGTTTCCAATATATCATAAATTCATTAATAATTTTTAATTTAAATGTATGAATCCATAGAATTTATCCACATAAAATATTTATTAATGGATCATAAATCAATTATATATATAATTTTAAATATTAGTCACATTAAATATGAGGTATAAATTTTATTTTAGTATTTTAATTTAATATGAATATTAATTAATTTTCTGAAATTATAATTTTTATCTAATTAAATTTTTAATAATATATTTTTATTCATGTAAAATAAATATACTTATTTGTATACATATATTATATAAAATTTTGATAAAATTTTAATGTAAAAATAAATTATATATTTTCCACATTTTACACTTTTATTTTATTTTTGAATTAAAATATTTAAAAAATAATATATCATACTTTTACCATTAAATTTATTTAAATTTATAATATTTAATTTAGTCACATTGAAAATTTAAAATGGATTATTTATTTTATATATATATATAATTTAAATTTATATTACCTATATGTATAATATTAACTAGTGGTAACCCGTGCCTGCAAGGCACAAACGGTTTTCGAAGGCCCAAGAATGCTATTGATTATTATTATTGAAGCAATTAGGTGAAGATTAGTGTTTTTGTACGAAACCCCGTCCATCTTTTACTTAACTCGTTTTTTTCCTTTTTCCCGTGGCGTAAAGGAAACCCAGGGCGCCATCTGATTAGCTCCGTACTCACCGTACGCACCTATGGGAAGAAGGCATGGAAAGTAAACGGACTGAAGTGGAAAGAAATGGGTAACGAAGTGTAAAGTAAAAGAGAAATCCGGAAGTAACGGAGCCAATGGGTAATGAAAGTGAAATGACGTCAGAGAAAAAGAAGCTGCGTACAGAAAGAAAGAAAAATTGTGAAAAAGAAGAAAAAAGAGGGTACCAAAGAAAGGGGCCAGGAATCGAAAGAAGTAAGAGATAAGTAAAAGACAAACACACACACTAACGGACGTAGTGAATTAATATGTAAGATTTAACTAGTTCTTTACATGTTGTAGTTTATTATGTCCATTTGTATTCATGTTAAATTATTAGTAGTCATTTTTGAATCATTGTAAAATAATTGTATGACCATATTGTTTTTATAATAACACATCATTTTGTTCACGTCATTTTCATAATTATTATTTACTCATATTTGAAATGACTTTATTGTAGTCACATTTTCAAATGATATCTTAGACATCCATGTCATTTTGTCATCAATCATGGATGTTATATGGACAAAAATTTGTAATGAAAAGACAATATCATATTCTTATTACCACGTCATCATCTACTAGTCAAATGCACCACTAATTTATGACTACAACTTTTTCCACATAGGATTTGAAGTAATATCCTATGATTACAATCAATTATGTAGTCATTTAAGACATTTCATCATTGATTTCTTGATTGCAAAAGACATAATTCCTTTTAGTGTATCCAAAATATTATATTATAAATTATAAACCAATATAGAAATGACACATGTTATGTGCAATCCCTAAAAAAAGATAATGTTACCTAGTGAATGACAAAGATTAAACAAGGTAGAATATGCCAGGAGAATGGTAGAAATTCAACAAGGTAAAATGCAAATGGCTAGTGAATTGGATAGGATGAAAACATTTCATTAGTTTGAATATTCAAATTACTTTTGGAGGGAAAGGACTTAAGATGTAGTTCAAGAAGTTGATGATTTTTGGGAGATTATTTCTTTTACACATAATGAAACTTAAAGAGTTGTTGAAAATTATAATAAAGACAATAATTCAGAGTTCAATTGGGTTTTAAACCACAAATTTTTCTGTTTTCCATTTTGGATTTTTACATTTAATACTATAAATGTTTAATATATTCAATTATGAGTAAAGAAAGCAATAGAATATTGATGAGGAAACAATGAAACTACTATGAATTGTTTTTTTTTTCTAATTAAATAAAAAATCCTAATCACAAATTTTGATTATTGAAGATAATAGAAAATTTGGGAAATAAATAAACAATAAATGTAATAAAAAAATTGTGATTACAATTTATAGAAAAACTAAAATGAATAAAACCATAGATTGTGAACAATGTAAGTATTTTTGAGAGTATGATTATACTATTTTGTAGGCAAAAAATAATTTAAATGGAATTTATGCCTACTAGACTTTTACCTTGGTGTCTTTGACTCTTTTGATTGTGTTTTCACTTTAATGGGATGGTTGAAAAAATGATTAAAATGTTGAAGCATGGGCTCAATGTTGTATGTGTTGCCAATATTTAGGGATGGGATCTTTAGGTACCCAAAATTTTGTTTGGATACCGTTGTGGTATTGAAGCAAAAACCAAATACTCATTATACATGATATCGACAAGAAGAATTTTAATGTTGACCATTGATAATTAGTTCAACAATTTAACGAAAATGATTGATGACCAAATTGATCCACAAGAAATGGCAATATAGATGGTAAATAAAATGGAACTTGTAACAAAACTACATGAATCTCTATTAGAAAATGTTGACTAGGTTCAATAGAAACAAAAAGGGACTTATGCTACTAGAAAAGGACACATTATGTTTCATAGTTTTGGGGAAGAAGAAGTATGGATGAAAATGCGCAAACCTAATGAAAAGAAATATTTATTGGCAAGTTGGGAGGGACTTTACCTATTTGTTGGGTATAAGGATGGACATGGACATTAGGAACAAGATTATGGAAGTAGGGTATGCATCCTAAATGACAAGGCTGGATAGGTTTGGGAAAGAGTTAGGTGTGATCTATAGAAGTACCAGCATGCGCTTTGATGTGTCAATCTATGAAGACATAGATTTTCCATGATGGGAAAGGCTACATATGTGCTCTAAAAGGAAACCCTAAAATAAAAAAATTCAAAAGGTGTTGCCTTAATCTGGTAGTTGATGGACCACTATAACCATTCATGATCATGTTGATCATGTCTTGTTCCAAATATAATGGATTTGTGTTTTGTGTGTTATGTTTGCAGGTGTTAACATTCATGAAAAAGGAAGAATGTGGGCACTTTGGTCTCCCTATTTTAAAAGATGAGCTTATAAGCTTATCATGTTTGTTTCTTGTTCTTCATGGTGGATCATAGAGTCTTGGTTCCAATTGGTTGGCAAATTTTATGGTGATTTGGAGCTTCAACTATTTGAAGGAGGATGGTTCACCAAGGGGGGCAACTTTTTTTTGTTTGGTTTTAGACTATGCAAGAGCTAATTTTATTTTTTAATCAACATTGTTTTGGATTCTAAATAGAGTTGGGTTTGATGTAGAATGGAGATGAATGCACTATGTGCGAGCTCTATTCTCCAAGATTTCACTATGTTGGAAATATAAAGTCTATGGTAGTATGTTAGTTATAGGTTGTTGGTGAAAATGATGTAAAATTTAGGGGGTTTGTAAGCGATTTCCTAGTGGCATTGTTTCAAAAATGATTGAGCTTGAGTTTGGGAAATAGGTTTTGGGAGGGATGAATTGAGTACCCTAGTTGGCACTCTAAGTTTTGGGTCTACAACTTGTTTCCATTTGTGATTTGGTCAAAAAATGTTGATCTTTGATTCATTAGGTGTGGGGTTGGCTTGTCCTTTCTTGTAAAAACTTATGGGATTCTAATGGGATGTGGGAAAAAGCAATGCCATTAGAATATCTATGCATGCTCAATGAAAGTGAATCCAAGGGGTTCTGATTCACCCAAAATCCTTAGTATATGTAATGTAACTGCGAGTAGGTGGTTTCATGCTAAAGCACAATCTTTAACCAATTAGATATTTTGTTCTATCATCACCATTTTATGTAGTAGAATTATGAGGTTTTGTTAACCTCTTCTTTTGGCTACACCACTTTTGATCCAACAAATGTTTTTGAAATGAACCAGAATGCATGTTTTCTCAGTTTCTACCACTGTCTTTGCAAACCATATGTCAAGAAAAATGAATTGAAAACCTTACATGCTGCCAAGCTATTCATAGTTAGGTAGTTGAGTTAGTACTAAGGACTAAGGCTACATGGTGATAATAGATAATACATAGTCTGATAGGTTTACAGTTTACCCAATCTTGTACTAGTAGATTGATGAGAATATCATATTAATGATTGGTATATACAGTGTTATGGTGTATCAAACTAGTTTGGTATCAACTTGTGCTAGTACCTAGCATGTATACATATTGGTTAAATATTGCATTACAAATATTTTTGGTTATACCTTACTAGTTTGGTAGGTGGTGATTGTTTTTCAACATTGTCACATTGTTAATAAAAGAATTGGTTTTTTTTGTTTTTCTAGTGCAAGTGTAAGGTCCCCTCCAGTGGGCATTTCACTTTCAAATCACCCTGCCTCTTGTTTTGAAATGCCCTGCCGGGTATCATGGAAATTTTTTTAAAATAAAAAAATCTGCCAGTGCTTTACTCAGGGTAGTGCCCTTGGAGTGGGCCTTTCCTGAAGTGAGCTCTCCCCAAGGTGGAGCTGAGGAGAGCTTATTTTGGGAATGCCCCCCTCCAAGGGTGTTACCCTACGTGTAAGAACCCTCCCACTCCTTGCATCTAAGTCCCTCCCAATCTTAAGGAGGAGGTGTAATATCCATCCTCTTTTTCACAGGGATATTCATGTAAGGTGCCGTCCAATTATATTAGGAAATTTCTACAAGTGCTTTACAACAGTGTACCTGAGACCTCACTTCAATTTGGAAACTGGGAACTGTCTCTTCTGATCCCAGGAGGTTCAGGATGCATAGTTCAGACAGAGTAAGCTGCTTGCATGCTCAAGAGAATGAGGTCAGCAATACAGTTGAAAGGAGTGGTTGCATGTGAGGAATTTCTCTCTCACCGAACCTTCCCGTCCTGATGGTGTCTCTTGAGCAGAAACAACCTCAACCTTCCTATGGTGCATTTCTGACTTCGGGCTTAAGTACAGAGTTACTTTGCCATGTCCTTCACTCTTTCCCGACCTTGTCCACATGATAACTTTTTCATAACAGATCATCTTCCCAATAATGGAGTTGAGGGGGGGGGGGGATGGTTAGTTTGCAGAGTTTTAGAGTACTTGTTACTGAACACACTCCACTTGTGGAATCCTTGAAGAAGCAAAACAGGACATAGTTTTGAACTTTGCTACTATAACTAGTTTTCTTAAGCATGTGCTAGAAATTCCCCATGTATGTGGAGTTTGGGTAATGTCTGCTGACTATCACTTTGGCAGTTGCTTTTGGTGGGGACCAAGATACACCTCTGTGAGTCTGTACCCAGAGGACCCATTGTTCCCTGTGACCAACCACATTATCAAGCAGCTTGTCCCACAATGGCACTGCCCTCTAAATGATATCCATACGGATGACAAATATTCAACATACTCAATTGGAAACATGTGGTGCCTAGCATGGTGAAGCCCAAGTGGATCTTTCAATTATGCCCAAAAGGTTTCTGTAGTGGACTTTACATGGCATTAGAGTGGAGGGATACCAAACTTTGACCCTTAACTAAATGCATCCCTGAGCCCATATTGGCTCTGCCATTTGAGTGATATCCATGTGGATGACAAATATTCAACATATGAAATTGGAAACACATGGTGGCTAGCATGGTGGAGCCCAAGTGGATCCTTTAATCATGCTGGAAATGTTTCTATAGTGGACTCCATATGACCTTAGAATGTAGGGACATCAAACTTTGGCCCTTACCGGAATGCATTCCAATTGTCTCTAGCCTGAAAGGTAGAGCCAATAAATCACCCAAGTCATGCGGTGTTGTGCATGAACCTAGGGCTGCTGGACAAGTATAAGTCCTCTTTCGTCCCTTCATAGCAGAGCTACTATGCAACTAGAAGCCCTGGTGTAGTCATGAAAGAGACTAATTTGCAAGTACTCTCCATTGATACTTCACATTAATCAATCAACAATTTATATAGAGTAGGGTGGGTATGTAGGATTGTTATAGACACTGATATTGTAGAACAGGCCTGCTTGATATAGCCTTTTGCATTGTGCAAGTGACACCCATATGTGCCCATCAACTGGGGATGTTATCCTACTTGCTTGGTCTTAGTTTGGCAAGAACTTAATCAGTATCATTATTTGCTTGCAAGCAAGAGACGTTACCCATTTATGATGGGAGTACAAAGGTGTAGTGTTGATGGCATTGGAGAGTTGTTGGCTTCAATGTGTGATGGAGTGGCAATTAGTTTTCTTTTTCCTTACAAATCTTCTGATTTTTCCTATCATGCAGTTGAACATCAGAATTTTTTCCTGTAATTCTTTGGCAGCTTAGTTTCTTGCGATAATTTTCTGATTTTTCCTACAATGCAACTGGACACCAGAATTTTTCATGAATTCTTTGGCACCTTAGTTTCTTTTGTGATAATAGAAGAGTTCACTACTAACTATGTGGATATTATTTTAAGGATTGGAGGCTATAGGTGGTGGAGCATTAGAGTGTAGAGCTTTTGAATTAGTCTTTTGATACTACATGATAATGAAGTGTATTTCGTCTATGAGTGTCTACCACACCATGAAAGGCCCAAGAACTGTGCCAATCATCAAACCCACTCTTTAAGCATGAGCAGAAAAATAGGTACTACCCAAAAGCTTGAAAAGGATAGAATGTACCTCCTTCAACAGGAATGAATAGGATCTGGCAACTCCAAGGGCTACTGAGAGAGTGAGCAACCCAAACTGACCTCCAGCTTTCATTTCTAGTTTCTGTTTTGTGTCTCCTTTGTCTACTGGACATAATATAGAAGAAAAAGACAAACCCTTCTGCTTAGCTTCAATTTCTTGCTGTAACAAAAAATTTGAAATTTCCATAGAGAGCAAAAAGGGCCCCATACCTAGGTCATGAGACAGTCGATACCATGTTTTCTTCTTTGACTGTAGAAAGAAATTGAGCAAATGAACAAAGACATCCTTCCATCAGAAAAGATCACCAAGGGTAATGAGACAATTTGCAAATGACAGTCTTCTCTTGATCTTTGATGAGCTGACTATATGAGAGTGTAACCTACAAACAATCAGCAAGAGGGACCCAAATCAAGCTCAGGAAATAGACCCAAGGGGAAGAGAACTTAAAAGGAATGAGACTCATCAGAATTAGATTTTGGTTTTAATCATAGGAATCATCAATGGACCCAAATTTCTTGCTGTGTGAGAACTTGCAATTGAGGATTCCTCTCTTTCATTCATCAAAATCAAGCTTCAATCTTCTCGGCAGAAAAAGATTGCACAGTGGTTCCAACACCAAGAGTATTTTGTTTGCACCCAACATTATGCTATTTTAATTCATACCTTCAGTAGTTCAATCTTTTGCATTCTTGTACTCTGCTTCAGTGGTCATCTTATGTAAATATTATCAGATTATGAAGAAATCTTCAAGATAGCAATGCAGATGATGCAGACACACATTCGCACTACTTAGTGAAGATGTAATGCTGACAATGATGAAAAACGTTTACACATAGTGGAGATGCAATGCAGACAATGATGAAAAACGTTTACACATAGTGGAGATACAATGCAGACAATGATGAAACACATTTGCCCATAGCGGAGATGTGATGTAGACAATGGTGAAGTACATTTGCATATAGTGGAGATGCAATGCAGACAACATAGAAACACAGTTGCCCATACCAGAGATGCAATGACCAATAATACAAAAACACATTTGCACAGTGCAGAGATGCAATGCAGATGATGTAGAAACACATTTGCAAATCTAGTTGCACAATGTTGAACTCCTCTTTCAGAATTGCTGCTCGAAAGTGAAGATTGCACACAAGAACTTGAACCTGAGAACACAGAATGGGTTTCACAATTTCTTGCTGGGTGCATTGTTTGAGACTATTGATGCATATTTACTCTTGGTTTGGGCTCATTTTTTAGGCTTTTGGTTTATCACACAGGTGCACAATGGTGGAAATCCTTCAGAATTGCTGCTTGTAAGTGAAAAATACACACAAAAACTTGAACTTGAGAACAAACAATCACTCCCACTATCTTTGGAAACATTGGGTTCATTTTCAGTAGCTATTGTTGCCCCCTAGCCTGACAAAACAAAAACAAGGCAAATTTGAAGTATTTACAACTAGGTTGAGGAATAAAAGGGTAACCAAATTTTTTAACAACCCCATAAGGTATATATTTATCATGTGTTATATAACCATGGGTATATAAGGGTAATATATTTAGCCATCCAAGCTTGGTGATGACATTGGGTACACTTTCGATATAGAATTATAATCTTTATCATACTTAATTACCCCATGGTTGCTTAAAATAATCTTTGTAAGCTCAAGGATTTCTTAAAGAAAGTGTTGTAAAGGCTCAGCCTCTAGGTTATTTTAAAATGAAAAATCAAAACCTCAAGTTAATTTGTTGAAAAATAGTCAATGGTTAAGATTTTATTGTGAAAATTGAAACTAAAGATAAAGAATGCTTTTAAGAACCTAGGTTGAAAGATAACAACATTTACATTCTAATTTAAGTTGTGTTTTAAATTTTTGGCACCCATCCAATCCAATTACCATTTGAATTTTTCTCCTTTTTTTCAAACATTTTTTGGGAGTAATTTACAATCTATTGAGTGGTTCTTGAATACGGATATACTTTCTTCTTCATAATTACAATAGGTTTCATGATTTCTCAATAAGGATTTTCAAATGAAGTCAGCTGCTGTCATAAACTATATTGCTGGCATCACAACAGGCATAAAAGCATGCTGGCGAGCTGACTGTTTGTGCACCTGTGTGATAAAACCGGAAGCCACAGAATGACCCAAACCAAGAGTTTCCATTAGATCAATCCTCAAACAATACCCCAAGCAAGAAATTGAGGTCTATTTACATGCTAAAATCCCATTCGAACTATCAAAGGACCTTAAATGTAGAAGGCACCAAAAACTTCGGAAATAAACAAATCAAATGATGAAAGGAGGTGAAAGAATGCAAAAGACAAGGGAGGGGCAGGGGGTGGGTGTTGCAAATATGATGGGTGTTGCACAAAACATTGACTTAAAAATCTCAAGTTACATGGGTATCCCCTAGCCAAGAAATTTTTTTTGTGTGTGGAAAATCTCCCAAATTACAATATTCAATAGAAGATGTTGTGAATGATATGGAACCCATTAAATTTTTTGATATTTTAATGTTTTCAAAAGGGGTGTTAAATAAGACTAGGGTTCACAACAAGTTTGCAAGCTTGATGGGGACCAAATAACACATTTATGAAATTGAATAGATATGTTTATTACACGAAATTGGGTCTTGAAGTATTCAAATACAAATGAAATGATTGAAAGGGGGCTAACGATGTGAATGTCATTAACAATGGTTGGGAATAGACATGTAGAGACAACAATTGATAATTCCTTGTGATGGACTAGAACAAACAATGGCCCACCCAAGGTGGTGTTGTAACCAAAAGAAAAGGGTAGAAAAACCATCTCCTAATTACAAATCCTTATTGTGGCAAAAATGTTTGCAATTCATTTCCTGCCAAACCGACACTGTCACAACACCTTGGTTCTGCAGTCCTATAAGTACATGATTCTCCCTACCATGAGAATTTCCAAACTGTACATGCCTATTAGCCTCTCTTAAATTGCTACAGTAGTAGCCTTCAAACTGCTACTAGGAACAAATTCACATATCGTGAATGCAAGAGTTAATGGGGTCTAGCTTGAGGTCAACGCTCTCAATGTTTAGTTGGTTTATTATGAGTTGTTAATCCATCCCACTACCACATGAGATAATGTAGATGTTCTAGCTTTAAAAACAAATCGATTTCTAGATAGGAACCACAACTAAACAAGGTATGCCAAGTTAGCTTGCAACTACTCAAAAAAAACAGAATTTTGTGCAAAATATGGATCTATAGATACTTACTATAATTTCTCCCATTATGTTCCTCTTTCACCCACGTTTTGTCCAACCCAAGGATACACACTAGAGTTTCTGGCTCTCACTCATATGTATGCTCTACCCATTAGATTTCAACAGAGGATCCACCAAGGTTCCCTGCAAATGCATTTCTCTACATGTTCCTAATTTTACAACTTAGACCTCTTTTATGCGTCATCAGCCCTTAGCATCAACCCCTTATAAACCCTAACTCTAGCAAGAACACAAAGCTTGCCATGATGTAGTCATTGGCGCAGCACAAATCAAACAGTAGTTACAAATTTCTGTAAGCTCTTACTTCTACACAAACTACAACAATTTCAACAAAAACAGACATGCCTTTCTTTGCCCTCAAATTCCTCTTCTTATATTCATCCCACAACATCCTAACTCTCGTCTCCCTTGCATGCTTATAGTGCCTTTGGCCACCCATCGTCTGTTGCCAACTTATTTCACATAATACACAAACAACAAAGTTTCCTACTCACAACCACTAACAAATAGTGATGATATAAACTCCGTCGCCTACACGAAGAAAATTAACGGCCGCTCAAAACAAAGCCTAAACTCTAAAATTAAATAGTGTTCACATTAGAGAGATCCAAGTGACTTCATGTGCTGGTCATAGTGTCACCATGACAAATACACATGTGGTTGATGGGACGACATTATCATTACAATGATTGTAACATAACGCAGTTTCAAAATGTGTGAGTAAAAGCAATGAATTGAATAATGTCACTTCCTACCACACAAAAGTTGTTGAAAGATGATTTCTCTTTACATCAAGTTAGACCAAGTAAGGTGTAAATCAAGGTACATCAAATGTCATGGACCAATGTTTTGTATTTTTTTTTTGTGATTTCTCAAAATTTGTGTAGGAAGAAATGTGTTGAAAAAACATAATGCAATTAAATGCATAATGTCCAACTAAAGGGTGAAAGCACATACATCTTGGGCAAGAAAATGTACTATTTTTAAAAATTAAAAAAAATTTAAAAATTAAAATTATATATATATATATATTGGGTGTAATTTTTCTTTTGTTTCATTTGGTGTTTAGAAAATCAAATAAAATGAAAATTTGACCTTTGACAGAATTTTTATTAAGTTAAAAAAAAATTTTAAATATTCAATGATTTCTTTGGAGTTTTTTCAATTTACATTATTATATATAATAATGGCTTGTTGTACGCATATAGATGAAATGATGTCAAGCTCATTTGTAAAATAAAAATATTCTGAATATTATGCAAATGTCATTTTGAATCATTTTAATTAGATTATGTCACTAGTAAAAATGACCATTTTGCAACTAATTTTTAGTTGTAAATGGCATTTGTAATTAAGATTTTAATAGTCATGTTGAAAAAGTTGCATGTGACTATAATCACAAATAACAAGGAATTTTGGATGAAAAAAAAGTCAATGAAATACATTTTCATCCTTTGATTGGGTATATATGTATTGTCATTTGTGATTAAGATGCAACTTTTTTGGTGAACAAGAGGAACAAGTGATGTTTCATAATGTGTCCAAACTTTTAATAATTTCAAATATTTTTATTATAATTTTGAAATAATCTAAGACATCTAACTTTTATGCTTTGATGGTTTTATATTGTGACACATTGTGCAATAAAAATTTGCCATGTGGCATATTAATTGAATTTTTTCAAAATAAATTTAAATCAATATTTATCAATTTAGGTCAAACTAGGTAGGTTGGTTAGGGAGGTAGGTGTAAGTACACAACTTTTCTAAAAAAAATTGGGTTAATCCTTTTATATTGGCTCATCTTGTATGCCTATGATTTTTAATACAAAAATGTAAGACAAAACACCTTGTTTATATATTTTTCAAAATGAGAATGAAAGCCAAAACATATGGGACAAACTTTTTAGTTAAATAGTTTGTAATTACACATTTTTAATTACAAATTACTTGCAACTAAAAGGTTTATCCCATATTTTTATTTTTATTTAATTTTTAAAAATTATATAAGTAGGTAGGTAAATGACTACCTAACTAGTTAACTAGTTAACTTATGACTTAACTAATTAAATAATAAAAATTATTGATTACTAAACTTGTTAATTAATTAATTAAAAAAATAAAAACTAACTAATTCAACAATATACTAGCCAACTAATTAATTATTTATAGTATTAATCATCAATAACTGTTAATTACTTAATTATATAATTAGTTATTAATTATAAATATTAAGTATTAATTATTTAAATTATAATAAAATAAATAATAACTAGCCTAGGTTAATTATTTTATTATATATATATATAGTAATTAATTAATTAATCTTCAACATTATTTTTGACTAAAATTAAGAAATATTATTATATTTTTACATAATAATGATGATGGTGATGATGATATTAATATGATAAAATATAACAATAACAACAACAATGATAAATGTTATTCGTAATAATTTTAGGATGTATGATAAGATAGCTTGGATAAACTTACAATATGGTCACAATATATTTAATAAATATCTTATGTAAAATTTTAACATATTCAAAATATACATTTGTAGATCCTAATATACCCAATTATACCCTTGAGAATACACAAAATACACATTTGTATATTTATAAGATTGCGATTAGATTGGTCACATTTGCAACTAATAGGACATAAGTTGTTCTTTTTGGATGAAAATAAACTAAATGTTGTTCATATGAAAGGATGAAAACCAAAATAGTCTATGTAGTTACAAATACAATAGTTACATTTTGGCCAACTTCTACTAGTGTGTGTCCCAATTATATTCTTTAAAAATTAGTCAAAAGGAATGCATAAAATCATGCAATTGATTTCAAAAATATTGTACAACATTATATGTTTCCTTCTATGCAAATACATGTTCATTAGGTGAAACTACTAAAAAACCAAATCATATGAAAACCTCAAAGTTTTGAAATTTTGAAGGAAAGGACTACAAAGGAAAAGACTCCTCTTTCTAACCATTTGGCTAGTTGTTTATATTCACTAAGCTCAACCATTTTAATTGTAAGTGCAAGTCACATGTGTAGGAATAATCTTGCCAAAAAACACATTCAGTTGTCTATACAAGCCAATTTTTAAAAAAAAAATGTTTCTACTTATAAACCAAAATATTGATGCCCAATTATGTACACAAGTGAAAAATCACCATTGTCACATGAATTATCATATATTGGATTATTCATTTCTTTTCACTTAATTTTTTTTTGTGCAAATATTATTTGCAAAAAAGTAACCTTTAAAATTCTTGGAGCCTTTTTTTCTTTCTTTGAAACCCCAACTATGAATGGACTTGACCAAATACTTCATCAAGTTTGATAATCATTTTAATGGTCTTTGAAATCTATTCACACTTTGTGAATATTGTTATGAATATCATTTTTTCACAAATACATTCTTTAAAATTTAATATTAATGCAAAAAATTAAATAATTTATCCTTGGGTTTTTTTAGATTACATTATTATGAATACAATTTATGAAAAGCCCTTTTGATAATGGCTTAGTGGAAATTCACAAACACAATTTTTAAAATAATATTTGTGACAACTGTCTTTGAACATTATAATGTGCTTTCACTTTCATGAATTGATGCAGCATTTCCCTTATAACAACTAGATGGACCACACTAAAGGATTTGGCCATGGTTAAAAGAAGGGCTACCTTGAAGACATGCATAATGCAACAATGAATGTGACCTTGAACAAAGCAAAAACAAAATTAAAAGTGACTATTGGAATTCAATTGCAAAATTTTCAAAATCAAAACAATGTCAAAGATGTTTGAACACCATCCTAAAAGGATTGCTAATAGAAAACCAAGGCATGCAATGTCATTTTGAAAAAGTAATAAGAAAGCTCAAGATTTTGATCTAGTTCAATTCTTCCACAAAAAGAAGGAAACCATTTGAATTGGGATGAAGGTTGCAAGGGCTAAAATGGTGTTAGATGAGATGGGTGTGAGGAAAAAGGGGTGAGACCAAGTGATATTTGTGAATATTCTCTTGCACACCCAAGGACAAGGTTGTGATGAAAGCATGTGTGACTTAGAAGGTCATGTTGGAACAAAGGCAATGAAAAATTAGACCTCGGTTGCCCAAGTTTGGGCCCACAAGAAGTACTTCTCTTGCAAGTTTTCCTAGTCCTTTGCTAAGAATCACCTAAGTCAAACTTGAATTTCATTATGCCCAATAACCTTTTTGCCATGAGGTAATTTCACACACCATTGAAGGAATAGTAGGAACATTTGCCACATTGTCATGTCAAATGGGTCTTGTGCCAACTTGCCTATTGGTAAATAAAGAGGTTGTTGTACTTTGGATAAAAAAGTAATGGAATGTGAGAATATAGATGAGATTGTCAAAGGCCTAATGTAGCCCTAAATTAGAGTTTTTTGGAGTAATGGTTAGTGTATGGTTAGCAGTCACATCAACTTTTGGCATTGGAGTTTTGAGCATAGTTGATGGTGTTCGGATGCGCAATGGTTTAGGGTTTAGATATATGAGTTGAAGATTTTAGTGCAAGGCAAAAAAGGGAAAAGTTGCAATTTGTTTTTAGCTTCTTTCCAAGCTTGGTTAAGGTCACTTGAAAATTTTACGAGAACAATGGGAAAAAGCTGTAAAATGATTGTTTATGTTGTGGAATTTGGGTGTGTTTGTATTTTTTTTGTATTTTTGGACATGAAGCTGGTGGTGGAGGATAATGCCACATTGATGAAGATGATGGACGGCTTCACAAGTGGACCCAAGGAATGGACGATAAGGATGCAGGAAAGGATAAGAAGATGGTGGAAGATTGTGTGGGTGCAAAGATTGTTTGTGTGAAAAGTGAAGTCTATTACTGCATAGACAAGTGCATGAGAATATGAGCTTGTAGAAGTTGTTGAATCTGGGTATTTTGCTTCAGATTCATATCTTCCATTGCGCCTAAAGCGATTAGTCTAGAATGAACAAGTGCAATTCCATATAATGAATGGTTGATGCCAAAACATGAGGATGATGTGATATGATCCGAGTTGTAGAATGGGCATATAGTCAAACTTGGAGAGAGATTGCATTGTACAGAATGTTGGGTTGTAATTGGGAAGTTGTGGAAATTGGGAACGTAAGAAACCCTTGCAGGGAAGGCAGACTTGGAGATGAACAAAAGATTGTCCTTATAAGCTTGCAAGACAAGTTTGATAAGAAGTTGGGAGTGTAGTAAAAGTTACCCTTACCTTGAGTGGCTTTTCATAGCCTTATGTTGATAGTAAGTCCACAAGGATCATGGTGGAAGACAATGATTTGAGAGGAATATGGTGAAAAAACATTATGTAGGAATGCGTGAACAGAACAGAAGCATTGGTCTGCATTGCATTGTAGGGGTTTAGTGTAGGAGCTCAATGGACCCAGTGAACACCTTAGACTGCTGAACCCTGGCCAAACTTAAAATTAAATAATGAATGTCCAGAGGTAGTCTGGTAGAGAGAATTGCAAATCTTGATATACTTCTGGTTCGTCACTTAAGCGTTGTAATAGTTTGTGTGAGATGTATCAGAGCCATTTAGGAAAAGAAAGTAATCTGGATTTACAAATTTGGGTTGCCTTTACATTCTGTTCTCAGTAGTCAGCAGAAGGGCAGGAAATAGAACATGTTTAAGAACATATCTTAGGTACAGCAAGTATAATTTATCTCTGCTAGAATGTGCCCCTTTCTTTTTTATCCACTTTCTTTTAGATGAAATGTCTTACGATGTCAATGACTTGGGTTAAATGGTTGTGTGGAACTGAATGCTCTAATTATATTTTTAGAGCTATTAATAGATTTGATTTTATGCAATTTGTTATTCTTTTGATAGGATGTTTGAAATTTCATGTGTTTATGTTTGCAATGCCCATTGCATAACTAGTTGTCATTCTTCACTTTGAAATGCGCCATACTTGTGTAAATAAATTTTTAACCCTACTTTTGCCCACATTGTATGTGTAGGATATATGATGAAATATTTACTCTTATGGTCCATACCCTCCGTTATTTTATTTGTACCCTTACTCAGATTGTTAATTTTGCAAAGCTATTATAATCTTTACTCTTACCCAGTTTTGGCATTTTTTGAAGCTTATATACCTTCACGCAGCTGATATAGATGGACTGAGAGGAGAACCAAGAAAGTTATGAAGACCAGGGACAAACAAAAGAATTAGCCAATGATTTTGCTGCAAGTATATCAACATAAGTTCATTTGATCCTTTGACATTGTCCTGCTATCAGACTACAATGCATTGTAGTGAACAGGGCAATGGTTCCAATGGTTCTGATTAAACTAAAGCAAATGTTCTACTGAAATTATCTGCACATCCACCAACTCGATGCTCATCACCTTCAGCCTACTAGGGTTTCGGGTTTAAACCTGCAGTGGGGGGATTAAAATTTAAACCCTATACCCTATTGAGCACCAGTGGAGTTCCTATTACAGCTTCACAAATTTCTTGACAATATTGAGTCTAGAGAGTGATGAGCAGGAGGGCAAATAGTTCTGTAACTGATCACAATATTTCATGTTTGGAACAAGGCTGTTCAGAAAGAAACTAAGAAATCACAAGCAACAAATGGATGAGAGTTATACATAGCTCCTCTTAACTGTTGGTTTGGTTCCTCTCAGCTATTGACAAGAAGACTAATTTGCAGACAAATCTGGAGCCACCATAGAATCAAACACGGCAATTTGCAACAATGAAAAGTACCACAACATGGCAGAGTAAGTATACTTCACTGGTTTAAGAAAAATGGATGATGACAGAAATTACACATTTCCTGAATGTTATAATGGAAAAAACCTGCTGCATCTAAAAGCTTTGCTAGGAGCTGTGGAGATGATCAATCAGCAATTGAGAAGGATCAGGGGGTTTTAACTATCAACTGCAAGAACACGAATGTGTTCCTTCAATGACTCCATCCCTGTACTGAACCATTGCTTCACAGCTTTCTTGTCAATGTTACTGATTGCACCAAACTTCTTCTCCATGTTGCTCCCCATCCCACTGAATCGACCCTTGAAATTGTTCTCATCGCCATAGACATGAGGAGCAAGAGGAGGAGGATTCTCTCGTACCACATCATGAATGCGGTACACCTTGGGATCTCCATCCGGGAGACTCAGTAACTCAGGCATCAGATCCCGACAAGAGGATTGACTCTGCATATCACCATTCTTGTGTGTTAAGCAAATGGCTTCAGAAATACATCACATTCCTCAAGAGCAAAGACACCACACAGCAATTATGGTAGTGGTGCTTACCATATCAGAATTGCCACCCCTGGAAGAAGAAGCATTGGATTCAAAATTAAGTCTTCGAGCTGAAGCAGGTGCTGCAGCAGATGGGCCCATAGGTAGCTCATCTAGTGCTTTCCTCATTGGCAAAGGACCACTCTTTGCTCCTCGAGGTGAGAAGGGAGCTTCCAGTGGAGCATGTTGGGGTGTGTACAGTAGTGTCGGCTTCTGAGGTGATGGAGCTACAGCATAATTAGCAGGGCTTGAGAAAATTTGGGGGCTTTGAATTGGAGAGTGAGTACTGGGACTCCTGCTCAGAAGTTTTGAGAAGGAAAGAGAACGACCATGACCAGGAGGGCGCTGGCTTGTCTCTCTATTGCTGTCTTCCTTTTGTTCCATTTTCTGAGACTCTGTTGGGGGCGTGCTCACAGGAGTTTTGACAAAAGTATCTGAAGTGGGTTCAACACTGTTCTGAGACAGCTCATTGTGGATGTGGTCTTTGGCAGGTGACGCACTGCTGAAGTTCCGATCAACCAGGGGTTGCAAGGTCCGCTTCAACTTCCTTTTGAGGTCAGCAACTGTGTCAGTAGTAAGAACTGGAATTGTGAGAGTGGCCTTGACATGGCCTTTACTTGTGCGCATGAGCTTCAGCTTTCTGGCTCCTGGTTTCATTCCTGTTGCTGCCTCTCCCAGACCTGCACATAAGACAGAGAAGCACTAATACTTGCACATGAGTAAATGTTCTGTAAACACTGCACCATGATGTGTTTTGCAACCGAAATTGCAAATCAATTTGGAGGAAAGGTTCAATTTAGCCTAGTTAGCAGATGAAAAAAATTGAAACACTCTAGGAGTTTCAAGAGAGGAGTAATGCACCTTCTTTTGCTTCGGTGGTGTTGGTGGGTTTTGATGGAGGTTTGATAGGGCTCTTGAACATAGTGACATTGAGAGTGCTTTCTGGTTGCACAAAGTAGCTTCCTAGTGTCTTCTTTTCTTGGAGTACCTTTCCTGGAATCCAATTACCAAATTGCTTGTTAGGAAAGCATGCACAGCTCAGTCTATGCAAACAAGACAAGGTTATTATGGTGTGCAGAATTATCTTTTGTATGAGCAAGCAAATTCCAGTCTGGTGAAACCATTTTTGTCATGTGCTCACCAGAGTATGTGATGCGCTGCTGCCATGGTGCTATGCCAGTGCGGGATTCAACCAACTTGAGCAGTGACAGGACAGAATCCCGGCCTTGGACCACAAAAGTGAACTCTTCTTCACCCATCAAATTCACAAACACAACCATGCGCCGATGAGCTTGCTCAACATTTGTATCCTCTGTTTCAGGAAGATGATGAACATTCAGCAAATGAATATAGGTTTTTTTCCTCTACACCTGCAGATCTCTCATCATCAAATCCTTGCCAATCAAGCTCTGAAAATCACCCAGCACATTGATGGTAGTCAAACAAAGTAGAGGAGCAGTGGGTAGTATTTGCCTGATTTAGAGAGATCAAGAATGGAATCCTCGTATACCATGTGTAAGCCATCATAATCATTCACAAGGAACTCATCATGCATGACTCGACCCACAGATGAAAGAAGTTGCTGTGCCACTGGTATGCCTGTCAGTCCTTCGAGTGCATGCTTGATGGCAGCTACTGGGGTCAATGGAGTCACACCTAACAAGGGTAGAACTCCATCCTTTGTCTCCACAAAGATGCGGCCTCCAATGTCAGGCAATTGATTAGGAAGCCTCTGTAAAAAAGAAAGATTGCACATCAATTGGTCACCATCCTGCATTCAAGATCTTGAGGACACTATGATTTGAGCTACCCTTTAGATGACATAGAGTTCAAAATATTGCAAGATGAAGAGGACACATAAGACCCAAGAGTGCCAAATTGAGAGAGAGAGAGAGAGAGAGGCCATAGGAAATATGGGCTTCATTCTCTAATCTAAGATCCATCATCATTTTCATTTGGGATGCAATAACAAATGGGGACCCACCACGGTTTGAAACAGTTTGAAAAGCTCACCTTCAGCTGCAAAGTCGATCTGTCCAGAATATGGTAATCATCTAGCCGCTTCTCATCTACAAGATCAACAAATCGCCCACCCTCACGCCCGTACATCATGAACGTATCTTCGTCCAAGTGCAACTCTGAAACCTCCAACTCTGCCTGCAATATTGCCATATGAGAATAATATGTCAAAGCTTAGAAAAGTATCATCTGGCTTTTTCAGCTACTTCAAACAAGCTTCATCACAAGCTTCAGATAAAACACACTTGGGACAGATGCACACACACTACATTTCAAACCCTAAAAGAAGAACCCTGCTAGATGATGCATTGAGCACACAAGATGTACAAACAATATACTACAGCACCCCTCCTATTGTACCTGACACGCATATCTGGTGTAGATATCTTCCACACTGTCCTTCTCGCTCAGTTTGGTGAAAAGAGGAGCTGACAACAGCTGCAAGCGTTCCGGGATGAAGAGATTCTGCCTGATGAAGGCATTCAAGGTGGCTCTCACCGTGCCATGGTAGTCTACATTGGGTACCAGAATTGTGCGAAGCTTATCAGAAGCCGGCGATGGCACAGGAGCATTGAACGCCGTCGGCAGGTGATCCACCTTCACTGCTACTGTGATCCCCATGTGCGCGCATTCACCAGACGAAATGAACCCCCCCACGCAATAATCCAAAACGCGCTGCTATTCCCTGATTTAATCAGCCAAACCTCGAATCAATCGTTCCGGGAAAAAAAAACAAACGAGATCAAGATCTAAAGCTATTCCCAACGCGGCATCAACAACAGATGGTGGATCGGCCAAATAAAAAAGAGACCACCCACACCTTTGCAGCAACACAACCAGAAACACAAGAATGGATGCCAACAATGGGTACCATAAACAAAGGAGACGGAGTTCAACACAATAATGGGTGCCACAAAGTCACTGCCAAAAACCAAAGAAGGAGGAGAAGACAACACAAGAAACGATGCCACAAAAGCACTGCAAGAAACCAAAGAAGACGGTGGCAACACAAGAATGGGTGCAACAAAATCACTGCAAAAACCAAACAAGAAGGCGACAACTAACAAGAATGGGTATCACAAAATCACTAGAGAAAACCAGAGGAGATAACAATACTAGGATGGGTGATAACAATGGGTACCAGAGACAAAGGAGGAGACATCACAAGAATGGGTGCCAACAACAGATGCAACAAAATTCAAAAACAGAGAAAAAAAAAGAGGAGACAATCACCACAAGAATGGGTGCTAACAATTGCTACCAAAAACAAAGAAAAATGAAACAAAGTAAACGAAAGAAAAAAGGTACAAAGAGCTGAAGGAATTTCCGGAGCTGCAAGGAAAAACGAAGGAGGAGTGTGTGTCTATGCGCGCCACAATGATGCCTGCTCTCAACGGTCCTATGCGCAAATATCGTTTGCACTCTCTGCCCGGAAGAGAAGAGCTGCCCAACTATTGTACGCCTTTTTGGGGAAAAAAAAAACACAGTTACAGTTAGATTAAGAGCATCTCCACCAACGCTCAGTATGTGACCCTGCAAAAATATTTCTCACATCCAAGTTTTAGTCACTAACTTTTTTCCAACACCACCCATAAAACTGAAACTGGGACTGCAAGTAGGTGGGAGACTACTAATAACAACCCACTTGGACCAATCAAACTATCTAGCCAATCAGAAACTGGGAGCAGTCAATTACCTTGCCTACCACTCATGTCTGACGCCAATTAATTCCTAAGAGAACCAGCTGAAAAAATAAACTAAGAGTAGTTTCCAAAATTTTAGACAATTGAACCCAGTTCAAACCAGAAGATAATTGAAACTTATTAGTGAACTTGGCACATTTAGAGACTATAGTTGAAAGTCTGAAATATTCAGATTGAGGCTGCAGGACCCCTTTTTTCAAAAAATTAATTACTCCGGGAAGATTTGCTCAACATGAGTCTTAGGTGCAATAGTTGCAGCAATTATCACCCAACAATTTAAAAAGCATCCAAAAGCTTTTTACCCATTTGGAAAAACCCAAGATGATTTTGCCCTAGGTATTTAAATAGCCACCAATTTTCAAGCAAGACTAGTGTGGTCCATGCCATTAGCTCAAGTATGAACTCCTTACCCAACTAATTGAATTTGAATTTTGAATTTCTATTGAATTTCCAATGATGAAGATTACTCAAAATTCAATATCCACCCCACCTTATGTTTGGAATTTTTTTTAAATAGCCTCCTAGAAATCTCGCTCATCAAGGGCTTTTCAACAATACCAAGGGCTCACCTCAATTTTCCTAAAATTATTACTTTTGATTTTGTTTGAATTTTCTTTGACAAAATTGTTCAATATTCAATAACTCAAGATTGCACCACAGGACAATTATTGCCCCCTTCCCCAATTCTTAGTCCAGTTTTCAGTCTAGTTCTCAAATAGAAATCCAATGGGTATCAATTTTCTGCGAACTGATATGAAAATTGACTTGCCAATTTTGAGTCTTGTGAAAACAAGAACAATGAGAACTGGACCTCTTTTTTGAAACAAAAATGTAAGACCCAGGTGACCCATATGGGTTAAACCTGAATCCAGTTCTCAAACTCTCTTTTCTCAAGAATGAAGAAGTAGGTAGGGTTTAGAAAGAGTCTATTGAAGGGGCATGATGGTTGGCAGTTCTTGGATTAGGGTTTTGCTCATTGCCTCTCACCTATAAAGAATCTCGAGGAATTGAACTCACTTTCTTGCATTCTCATTCTTCATTTGCATTTTGTTGTTGCAATGCTTGTGAAGTGTGAAGAGTGAACTATGAACTTGTTTTGTGATTGTGAAGTGCAAGGTCCTTATTCCCTAGTGTTATTATTGGTCCATGGTTGGTCTTTCAAATTGTTCTTGGTCCAACATTGTTGTTGCTACTCTTGGTCCATGTTTGAACCTATACTTACTAAGTTTGTTGTTGTTATTCCTTCGCATGGTTGCTGCTCCATTGTTATTCCATGTGTTTAACTAGTATCCCTCCAATGTACCAGTGCAAGTAGTTGTGGAATGTGGAGTTCAACCGACAAGCTTTGACACCTTCTAACAACAAACATTGGGTAAGTTTTGTTTCTTTTTGTTTTTTTTTTTTTTGGGGAAGATTAAAATGTTAATGTCCTTCCTTTCTTCTTTCATTTTTTTTTGGTCTTTTTTTGCAAGTAGCTATGGATTGTGTAGTTTAACCAATAAGCTCTTGCAGAAAACACTAAGTTTTTTTTTCTTTTCAATTTTTTTCAAGTTTTCTTTTCTTGTTTTTTTTGTTTTTTGTGTTGCTTCTTTTTGGAAAGATTATAATGTAGATGTCTTTCTTTTTAACCTTTTCATTCTTTTCTTTTTTCTTTCACTTATTTTCTTTTTATTGTTTTTTGGTTTTTTTTGGAAAATCTTAATGTGGATTCTTTTTTTGGTTGTAAGAATTGTGTTTCAATTATAAAACCATATATTTATATTTTGCACTTTGTGAGAGGAAAAAAAGATTTTAAATCCTAATTTTTAGTGAATAACTTTTATTGTTTTCAAATTTGATATCTAGTTTGTGAAAATCGGTCAAAAGAACCAATTATTATCAAACTTATGAGAACCAACAACCTTGAGAACTAGCTTATGGTTTTTAAATAAATATTGATATGTAGGTTGCTTCTCACCAACACTTAAAAAAAGATTAAAACAAGAATTGGGTTGGTTTTCACATAAAACCTTAAAAAGTTGAAACCAATGGTTTTTTTTTTAAGTGAAAAATGTCCAACATTACAAAACCGCCATGATGCACCCTTAGTCATTGAAAGTTTTCCAACAATATTTGGAAAAATGCAATGGGGGGCTCTAAGGTTTGAAAAATCTTAATAGAACAAACAAACAACATTTGTCTTCAATAGATAGGTGGATGAACCCATTCTTTTACCCATTTCCAAAACTTGAAATAAAATGCATTTGAAAATTTCAGTACTATCATTTTTTTGTGGAAAAAGTTGAATGCATGTTGAAAGGTTTTTTTGGAAAAAATAAACAAAAATCACTATGTTTTGAAGAAAATATGTTAACATTCACCATATTTAGAAAAAGAAGTTCGTGTAGGTTGTTAAAACTAGGGAGGATTTTAAAAGATTTAATTGTCCTTACTAACCTTTGGCCAAATTTAATTCAATCCTTTTTGGGATGATTGTCTGTCCACTTATTTAAAAATTTTAAATTAACAAATAAATTAAGTAATTACAATGATTTTATGTCACTATAAAATCATTATTATTAAAATAAAATTTTATGTGTTTATATTAAAAATTTACTATAAATAAATAAATAATGAGTAATACATACAATTATTTAAGTGTATTTTTATTTTTAAATACAGTAATTACAACAACTTTGTTCATTATTTTAAATTTATTATAAAATTTTGAAATAAAAATCCTAATAATAAGACATAACTTCTTAATTAGGATATGAAATTTTATTTATTAAAACATGTGTTGTAAATACTATAGTTATTTTTTATGATTGGGACTATCATTTTAATTAATGTGAAAATTTATGTTGTACTATTATTTATTCATTTTACATAAGCAGTAATAAATAATACGTAAAAAAAAATATTCTAATTATTTTAAATTTGCAATATAATTATTTCAAAATTTTATGACGTAATAACAAATATATATTACAAGTACATAATTAAATATTCTAGTATATTGGAATGTAATCCTTACAATCACAAAAATTAAATTAATTCATTTAATTATAGTGGCAATATTTTAATTTTTTAAAATACAAAAAAATAAAATTATGAATAATTAAGCTGAATCATAAATTATGTGTCCATTATAATTAATGTATAAATAAAGTAATTATTATGATTTTATAATAATTATATAGTAATTACAGTAATTTTATTATTATTTTTAAATATAAAAATATTGAGTATAATAGTCTATGTTGGAATATATTTAATTTATTTGAACCTATAAGTAATTTAATGTAATGAAATTAATATAATAATAATAATCATATCAATGATTTTAATTACAATAAAAATACTATGAATATTAAGTTTAATCATAAATCAAATAATTACTAGAATTGATGTATGTAGACATATGTTGATTGCCAGTAAGCACCACTTCACTTACAACAAATGGGACTTTAAATGGTTACTTTTAGATGATAAATCCAACCCATATATAAAGGTAAACCAATTTAGTCGTAAGTGACTCAATTAATATTAGCATGATGTCACACTAATTGAAGAGGGCAAAAATTTAGTTGTAAAAATAAAATAGTTGCAAGTAGTTGTAAATGCATTGGTCACATATTGGCCTTTTTCTTCTAGTGCCATAACTCTCATGCGCCACTCTTGTAATGAGGAGGTTTAAGAAGTTGACAACTTTTGGTTGGAATGTGAATCTTAGTTTTTTTTTAAGACAAGATAGAGTGCGATCAAACTTTCCATCAAAATGTTTTTTCAATCTATGAGTGAAGTGAAATTAGGGTTTGGGGGAAGAATTTGGAATGCCAATGAGCTAGAAATTTGGAGGGGATCAAGGCAGCAAAACCAAGAACACAAAATGTGATTGAGCTTTACATTAAGAAATTTTCTCAATGTAGGAGTGAAGTGAAGTTAGGGTTTGGGGAAAAATCTGAAATGCCAAGGAGCTAAAGGTTCAAAGGGGATCAAAGGCAAAAAAACTGAAAAAGACAAAGCACAATCAATTTCTCCATCAAAAAGTTTTCTCAATGTAAGAGTGAAATGAAATTAGGGTTTGCATGAAGAATCTAAAACGCCAAGGAGTTGGAACTTCGGAAAGGATCAAAGGCAAGAAAACTGAAAAGACAAAATGTGATCAAATTCTCCATTAAGAAATTTTTTCAATGTAGGAATGAAGAAAAGTTAAGGTTTGAAAGAAGAATCCAGAACCTTAAGGATTTGGAGCTTCGGAAGGGATCAAAGGCAAGAGGATTGAGAAAATAAAGTGCGATCAAACTTTCCATCAAGAAATTTTTTCAATGTAAGAATGAAGTGAAGTTAGGGTTTGAGAGAAAAATCTAGAACCTTAAGGATTTGGAACTTCAGAGGGGATCAAAGGTAGGAAAATTGAGAAGACAAAGCACGATCAAGTTCTCCATCAAGAAATTTTTTCAGTGTAGGAATGAAATGAAATTAGGGTTTGAAAAAAGAATCCAAAACCTTAAGGATTTGGAGCTTCGAAGGGGATCAGGAGCATGAGAACTGAGAAGATAGAACGTGATTGAGCTCTCTATCAAGAAGTATTCTCAGTGTAGGAGTGAAGTGAAATTAAGATGGGGGAAAAATTTGGACATTAAGGATCTAGAGCTTCAGAAGGGATCAAAGGTAGGAGAACTTAGAAAATAGAGTGCGATTAAACTCTCCTTCAGGAAGTTTTTTCAGTCTAAGCGTGTAATTAGCTGTTCAACCATTGTTCAAAACCAATGCCATACGTATTATAGGGTTTCAGAAAAGGAGCTTCAGGGTGAAATTTTGCAATTCAAAGAGCTCTATCAAATAACTTCTAGGTACAACTCTTTCACCATTCCTACCCATTGTTCCTTCACTTTCTCAAATCCTCACATCAATCTTGCGATCAATTAGCATCACAAGTTTCCTTCCTTCAATAGTTTAGCAAATTCCATAGTATAGAATAGTCTATGGCAACATGTTCAATTATTGTGTATTTGAAAAACGCTTGCAAATTCAACATTTTTTTTCATAAAAATAGATTCTTGATTGTTTCAACCCTAAAAAATCACATCTTTTTTCATCTTGCAATTACCATTTCATACAACTAATGTTCTCTAAAACGACTCTTCTAACAAAAAATCCATTTGTTGTCCCTCTCTCTCGGTTAGTATGGAGGATTCTAAAACATGGGTTTACATGCTCATAAACATGTTGCATTGATGGGGTTTGAAAATGTCTTTCAATTGAAGAATATTGCATCTATTCAATCCCACCTTTCCAAAAAGGACAGAGCCATCACAAAAAAAAGGTGAATACTACATAATTCTCTCTTAATATCATAATGATTACATAGATTCACTACTTTTATCATCAAATCCTTTTTGTATTAGAGCTATCGCACTCACATATTCTAATCAAGTCATTTTACATGATTTTGATGGATCCTTGACTTGTCTTTAGGATTTTTCATCACAATTCAAACATTAGTTTAGTTATAAACCACTAGAAGCCCAAAAAAAAGAAATAACAAAGGATCTTCTGATATTTCCGTTGTTTTTACCCTTGGAAGGTATTCCTACGATTTGAAATTGAACACAAGAAAACATTCCTTCATTACAAGGGAAATTATTGACATTAGTTTGTTCTAACCTAGGTTATACCAATAACAACATAGTCGTTATAAAATTGTAGTTGCAATATTGTACAAAGTCATTGAACCAAATTTTTGTAAGATACCTAGAAACATTCAAATGGTTTTATTACATCAATTAATACAATGAGGAAATACCAATTGTTAGATGGTACTAGGCAAAAATAAAAGACATCTAGCAGTCGTTAAGCATTTTCTAATAACTAATTGAAGGAAATCGTAAAAAATGCTTAGTAGCCATTAAGGGTTCTCTAGTTTTAGAGTCGATGAGAACATTTGGAGGCCACTTGGTGTTTTTTAAATCAAAAAATATTAGAAAACAAATGGTAGCCGCCACGGGTTCTTTGAATCCAAAGTCCATGAAAATGTTTTGCAATTATCAAGCATTTCCTGAATCAAAAATTGAAGAAAATGCCTAGCGACCACCAAAGGTTTTCTAAATCCAAAGTCCATGAAAACGCCTAACAGCTGCCAGGTGTTTTCTAGATCAAAAATCATAGAAAATGCATGGTAGCCACCAAACATTTTTTGGATCGAAAATGCTAGAAATGCTTGACGGCCACTAGGTATTTTTTGGATCAAAAATTGTAGAAAATGCCAAGCATTTTTTGGATCAAAAATGTTAGAAAACACCTAGCAACTATTAGGTTTTTTTGGATCGACAATTCTAGAAAATGGCTTGAGGCCACCAAGAGTTTTTTTGGGTTTGAAATCATAGAAAATGCTTGGCAACCACCGAGCATTTTCTAGATCGAAAATTGTAGAAAATGTTTAGCAATTGCCAAATGCTTTTTGGATCAAAGAAAAGCGAGAATCCTAGAAAACAGTTGGTGGCTGCTAAGAATTTTCTCAATATGTGATTGAGGATAAACACAAAAAATGCCTAGAAGCTAACAAATGATTTTTGTGATTCCTTCTAATTGGAAATCTAAAAATTCCGAACAGTTGTCAAGTATTCTCTTCGGCTCTATAGAAATGACATTTTCTAGATGGCCTTATGCAGTGATCCAAAAAACATTTTCTAGGTCAAAATAATTGCGTGAAATCCATTGTATTTTAATATAATATTTCGAAAATTTCTTTGTAATTTGTTAGGTGAAATGCAATTTTTTTAATGTAATATTCTCAAAAGTTTTTAGTAATTAATGGACATTCAATTGAATTAAATAAAACAAAAATCCCTTCCTAGTGGAATGGGTGGTTCATTGAAGGGTTCATCATTTTTTGTTCAATTTTGCATTCTGATGTAATAATATTCATCCATAAACTTTGTGAACGTTGGGTGTTCGGTAGGTAAATTATATGCATGTTGGTGACACAATTTCTATTTGGGATTCGAATGATGAGTGGAGGGTTCGAATTAGAGTAGGATAGTGCAAGGATCCATCGCTCGTCCCAATTTATGGTTCTAGTGGAGTGGAAAATTATATAGTTGTCACCATCATATCCATGGTTAAGGCATTTGAATAATGAAAATTGTTTTACCCAACTCCAATTGCACGATATTGTAGATCCATAGTGGGAAATGATTCTTTTGGCCTTTAAGGGATGTTTCCATGTTGGAAGAAGAACTTGTATTTCTACCAGAAAAAGGCAATCAAGAAGAGGGGTTTCAGCAATTTCCAGAAAAGAAAAGTGTCTTATAAAGATCACGTTCTTTCTTCATCTTTACGATCTAAGGGGTTTGACGTTGATGAAGAAATTAACAATATAATGAATGGTACTTCTAAAGATAAATCTAATGGATACATGTGTAATATTTCTAATGATTCCAACAATGATGGCATTTTGGAAAAAGGTTATTTTTATTTTATGAATGAAGGGTGGAATGAAGAACGAAATAATGAAGTAGAACAAAAACAAGTTGATAATGAAAATGGAAGAAGGAACTTTCATATCCCGTCAAAAGTAGTTGTTTTTGGCAAGGTGTGGAATGTGAGTTTATGGATGATATTGGGTTGTTTGTTGGATGTGTAATAGCTTGTGACCCAAGGGAGGCAATTTTTGATAATTAGTTTGGTGAAGATCATGTTGAAGTGAGTATTTTGTATTGCTCGAATAATATTTTAGTGGTTATGACAATTTGGAAATGGTCGTTGGCACAAACCATTGTGGATGGGTACTCCTTTAGACAACTTCTTATATCTTACAATGAAACCAGCATTCCGATTGTTGATGAGGAGGGAGAAATTGGTGTAAGAAAGAAGTAATATATTTTTCAGAAGAAAAATGGAAATGACACACCCCAAACTCTTTGATAAACTCAATTGTGAGTCCAAAGGTGAAAACAGTGGAAGGATAAGGAATTGGAATATGCTTCTTAACTCGTAGCACTTCGAAGGTAGAGGGGCATGTTGGAATTCCAAGATGGGGATTAGGATGAGTGACAAGCAGGTCAATTATTCACAAAGACTTGCACAAACCAAACAAGTTGGTTAGTGCATAGTTTGAGCACTTTTGGTGCATGGGTTAGCCACGAGCAAACATAGATGAACAAAACTCACCATGGCCCAAACTTGGAGGAAACCACCACCTTCTACCTTATAGTATTCTATGTGTTTGGCCACGGGGCCTGCACCCAAATGTCATTTTGTCCTGAGACTCCCTATTTGAGAGTCTCGAAATTCTCGAAATTGGGACTCCCGCGACTTTGAGGGCTCATAACTTTTTTTGCAGACTTTAATTAAGATGAAGTCTAAAGCAAAGTTATAGCCCACATCGAAAACTTTCTAATGATATGTGGCACATCACCTGCACACAAGTAAATCAGGGTGATTCCTGACTTTTAGTGGTCATGAGTCAAATTGGCAGTTTGACTTCCAGCCTTTTTTTTGGCCATAACTTATGTTTTAAATACCCAAATGGGTAATACGAGCCCATTTTAGAGATCTATGTTTCAAGAGCTTTCCCATGGTATAATGAACTTTTTAATCCAATGATTTTTGACCCCTATAATCACCTTTTGAAAATTTGAAAATCCATTCGGACTCCAATTCCCAAAGTGGGAGCCCACTTGGGAATGTGTGGGTTCATTCCCTCACACTCTCCTACACTCCCGAGAACATAAAATGTGACTCTCGGGCTTCACTCTTAGCTCGCACCTTTGCAACCTTTTACCTTGGTCATGAACCCAAGCCTAGGGTTGTGATAGGAAGTGTTGGACATTTTAATCAATCAATGCCAAGGATTGATAAACTATTATCCCAAAAGTATGTTTGGAATGTGATTTCTTCATTATGTTACACACAAAAATGTTGTCAACACTTTCTTGGTGAGAAGACGACGTTGCTAAGAGAAGAATTTTGGGTTTTGTCTTTTGAAGAACATAAAATGTATGGCATGGATATTCCAAGAAGGTTGCATGTGAAAATAGACATGAAGTAACGAAAGTGTATCATGATTCAAGAAATAGACATCTATGAAATGGCATGGTATAAGATTGTTGGATTGTCCAAATCAACATACATGATATACAAAGTAGATTCTAAGCAAAGATGTAGATTTTTACTTCATGGAAACAAAGGCTCACATAAACTTTGAACTCCAACGATACGGGCAGAATCAAATTTTCAATCATTGATTAACTTGAATGTTAACACAATGTCGCATCAATTAAAAGGAATAAAAAATGGTAGATAGGATATTTGATGGCTATTACCTGATACATGGAGGAGCCTTTGAAAGCGAAGTGATCAAGTAAGTGATAATGTACAAAAATTAGAGGAACATGCGAATATGATGTATTTCTTTGAATTTAGTTCTCAAGGTCTAAAATTGTGATGCATTTTGTAATTTGTTCATTTTTTCGAATTACATTTTTGCAAATTAACAAGGAGTTAAACATTGGAAGTATTATGTGGTCTGCGATGAGTAGGTTGAAGAAAAGACATCATCTCAATGCTAATGTAAGAAAGAGGGGCTCTATTTTTGCAAAATGTATTATGTGGGAGTCACTAAAGGATTTAATATCAAAATTGGGAAGGAATAGCAATGATGCAAAAGAATATGAACAAAAGTTGAGAAAACACCTCTTGCATCAAGAGTCATGCAAAAGCTTGTACCATATTTGGAGGTCAAAGCTTATGTGGTCCAAAGATGAATTCTTTTGTGTTATTCATGACAAAATGGATCATGTGAAAACTGCACTCCCACTAGTAGAAATCAGCCAAAATGTAACCAGTCAATTTACGACTACATGCGACTTATAGTCGTTTGCGACTAGATTTGAGAATATTTGCAACTACAAGACCAACTTTCAACTATTTTGG